>ERZ773359.1420-NODE-1420-length-33147-cov-11.895564_pt1 | contig 33147 bp, 25 predicted proteins | sample MGYA00374955_ERZ773359 | MGnify/ENA primary metagenome ERZ773359 (study PRJEB29098, sample SAMN04486028) | biogas fermenter metagenome | study: EMG produced TPA metagenomics assembly of the Biogas fermentation microbial communities from Germany - Plant 4 DNA1...
GCTCCGCAGTTGAAACCAAGCTCGTTTAACCGCTTCTGCAGTGTCTTAACCTGATTTCCGCGGCTGCCTTTCTTTAGGGTGGCCGTTATCGGTGCATTATTTGAATTGCTTTTGTCAGATTGTTGACTGTTGGATTGATGACCGGACCCTTTTTGCAAAGCCGACATAGCTGCAGACAGTTTGCTTCTTGTCTCCGGGCCAACTATACCATCCTGCTTCAGCTTATAATCTTTCTGGAATTTTATAACAGCAGCCCGCGTTTGGGATCCAAATATACCATCAGCCTTACCTTTTAAGTATCCCAGTTTAATTAGCTGCTGCTGCAGGTTTTTAACCTCGGTACCGCGGCTGCCATACTTCAGCAATGAAGCGCCGTATGCAGTTTGAGGTAAAAGAACAGCTATAACTGCGAAAACAAGCAGACATGCAATAACTCGTTGCCTCACCCTTTCACCCCCTCTCCCTGATATGACTGTTGTTGCATTTTTCAGCAAAATATGACATGTATATTTATACTATATATTTAACACATGTGACAATAAATTTCAATACAATAGACTATAAATAGTATATTTTACCTACTTAATTCCCAGTAAATCTCGGAATTCCTCTTCGTTTAACACCGGTATATCCAGCGCTCTGGCACGTTCAATCTTGCTGCCGGGATTTTCTCCGGCTATCACATAGTCTGTTTTTCTGCTGACACTGTTGGTTACCCGCCCACCTCTTTCCTCAATAAGGCGGCTGGCTTCAGACCTTGTATACTGAGCTAAAGTGCCAGTTAATACAAATGTCTTGCCTTCCAATTGATTATCATGAACATTCTGAACCGGCTGCTCAAGTAAAACATTTGCTTTTTTCAGCTTTTTTATTAATTCTATATTTTTCTCTTCATTGAAGAAAGCAACTACACTCTCAGCTATTTTTTCACCTATTTCGTTGATCTCCAGAAATTCTTCCTTGCCGGCCCTTATTATTCTATCAATATGCCCAAAATGCTGGGCTATCAGTTGTGCTGCTCTTAACCCGACCAAACGAATTCCCAGTCCAAAAAGAAGCCTTGACAATCCTCTGTCTTTGCTTGCTTCGATTGACCTTAGCAGGTTTGAAGCTGACTTATCCCCCATTCTGTCAATTCCAATCAAATCCTGGTGTTTCAAATAATACAAATCGGCAGCATCCTTTATCAAGCCGTTGTCCAGCAGTTGATTGACAACGGCAGGCCCTAACCCTTCAATGTCCATTGCATCTCTTGATGCGAAATGGATTATGAGCCGTTTCAGCTGGGCAGAGCAGGCACTTCCCGTACATCTGACAGCCGTCTCCCCTTCAAGCCGGACCACATCCGCACCACATACCGGACACGTTTTAGGCATGAAAAACGGAATCTCCTTACCGGTGCGTTTATCCTTTTTAACTTCAACTACCTCAGGAATTATATCTCCGGCTTTCTGTATAACAACGGTATCTCCGATTCGAATATCCTTTTCTTCTATATAGTCTTCATTGTGGAGAGTTGCACGGGAGACTACTGTTCCTGCAATTGGTACGGGATCAAAAATAGCGGTGGGAGTTAATACTCCCGTCCTTCCAACCTGTACGATTATATCCCGTATGATGGTTTCCTTCTGCTCTGCCGGGAATTTATAGGCAATAGCCCATCTTGGACTTTTTGAAGTGTTACCCAAAATCTCCCGGTGTTCAAAGTTATTGACTTTTATGACCATACCGTCTATTTCAAATGACAGCGTATGCCGTTTATCCTGCCATTCACGGCATACAGCAATAACATCTTCTATTGAACTTGTTCGGTACAGATAAGGACTTATCTTTAAACCCAGTTCATTAATTAAATGCAGAGCCTCCCAGTGGGTATCGGGCATCATCCCATCTATATGCTGAAGATTAAAAACAAATATATCCAGGGGTCTGGAAGCAGTAATTCTGGGATCAAGCTGTCTTAAAGAACCGGCAGCAGCATTTCTCGGATTAGCAAACAAAGGCAAATCCTTAGAACGCCGCTCGGCATTTAATTCTTCAAAGTCCTTTTTTGATATAAACACCTCGCCCCTTACCTCGAGTGTATACGGTTTGTTAAGCCTTAAAGGAATGCTTCGAATGGTCTTTAGATTTTCTGTTATGTCTTCTCCCGTACGACCATCCCCCCGTGTAGCACCCCGTATAAATATGCCGTCCTGATACCATAAGGCCACCGACAGCCCATCGATCTTATACTCAACAGTATACTCTACGTTTTCTCCGACAGTATTGCAAACACGCCGGTCAAAATCCCTCAGCTCACCTTCATCAAAAGCATTTGCCAGGCTCAACATCGGGACCGGGTGTTCTACAGTTGCAAAACCCTCCAGGGGCTTGCCGCCTACTCTTTGTGTCGGTGAATCAGGAGTTACAAGCTCAGGATATTTCTCTTCCAACTCTATCAGCCGCCGCATGAGGCTGTCATACTCAGCATCCGATATTATCGGTTGATCAAGCACATAGTAATAATAATCATGCTGTCTTATCTCCTGCCGAAGCTTTTCAATTTCACTTTTTACCTTGTTAATATCCATCGGTACACCACCACATTAAATGTATTATTCCGGATTATATTAAAGTTTCTTTAACGGGGCCAGTTCTGCCATGAAACTTCTTATTCCACCCTGCTCAAAGGCAATTTTAATACGGAGATCACTTCCTTCTCCTTCCATGGCAACTATGGTTCCGCGGCCAAATCGATTATGTATGACCTTGTCTCCCAAAGAAAACCTTGAAGATCCTTTTGAGCCGGAGGCATATTGAAATTTTCTATACCCACGTCTGCTGCTTGCATAACTACTAAAAATATCCGGTTCATCCCCTATTGGTTCCAAAAGTTCTTCCGGTATTTCCTGAATAAACCTTGAAGGGATACAGCCAATCGTATCACCGTACAAAGTTCTTCTCCTGGAATATGAAAGATATAATTGCTCTTTAGCACGGGTAAGACCAACATAACATAACCTGCGTTCCTCTTCCATTTCATCCGGGTTTTCAATTGAACGGGCAAGAGGAAACAAACCTTCCTCCAACCCGGCAACGAATACAACCGGAAATTCCAGGCCTTTTGCACTGTGCAGCGTCATCAATACCACTGCGCATCCATCGTTGTCCATATTATCAATATCCGAAACCAGTGCAATATTTTCTAAGAAATCCAATAGATTGGCATCTTCATTTGCGTTCTCAAATTCCCTGGCAGCTGATATAAATTCCTTTATATTCTCCAGACGTGATAATCCGTCCGAATCTCCCTCTTTCTTGAGTTCGCTTAGGTAATCAGTTTCATCCAGAACAGTTTCAATAAAATCCGCAACTCCCATGGTTTCACTTTTAGCCATTAACCCAATTATTAGATCAATAAATGATTTGACCCTGGCAGCGGCTCTTGTATTCAGCACATTATTATCATCCAGATCAACGGCAACTCCAAAAATACTCTCTCCACTGTCTGCTGCCGCTCTTTCCAAAGTCTCTATGGTTGCGGTTCCGATCCCCCTTCTTGGAACATTAATAATTCTTTTTAAGCTCACATCATCATTTGGATTAACGATCAAACGCAGATAAGCAATAATGTCCTTGATTTCTTTCCGATCGTAAAAGCGCAGTCCTTTATAAATTCTATACGGAAGCCCGTACTTTATCATCGCTTCTTCCAACACGCGCGATTGTGCATTTACACGGTAAAGCACTGCAAAATCTCCGGCTTTCAACCCTTGATATTCCATTAATGCCTTGATTTCCCCGCATATAAATTCAGCTTCATCGTGTTCACTGGAAGCCTGATATATTTTGACTTTGCTTCCTTCATTCTGCCTGGTCCATAATTGCTTGGGCTTCCTGCCAATATTATTTTGAATAACGTTGTTCGCTGCATTCAAAATATTTTGAGTCGAACGATAATTCTCTTCCAGTTTCACTACAGTTGCATTGGCAAAATCTTTTTCAAACTCCAGTATGTTTCTTATATCTGCGCCCCGCCAACCGTATATGGACTGGTCATCATCACCAACTGTACATATGTTCCCGTGATATTCAGAAAGCAGCTTTATAAAGATGTACTGAGCGATATTTGTATCCTGATATTCATCCACAAGTATATACTGAAATTTTCTCCTGTAATAATCCAGAACATCAGGTCTTAAGGTAAAGAGCTCCACAGTTTTATTTATAAGATCACCGAAATCCAGAGCATTGTTTTTCTTCATCCTGGTTTCATAAAGCTGGTATATTTCGCCGATCTTCTCTTCCCTGTACGAACCTCTTACTTCTTTTATGTATTCATCCGTTCCCTTTACCTGATCCTTTAAGCGGTTGATTATCGTCCTTATTTCCTTTGGGTTATAATACTTTTCATGTAAGTTCAGCTCCTTAATACAGTCTTTTATAACCGCCTGCTGATCCACGTCATCGTATATTATGAAATTCCTGGTGTATCCTATTTTATCGATATCCCGCCTTAGTATCCTTACACAAGCTGAATGAAAGGTACTTATCCATATATCATAGGCCGATTCCCCAACCAATTGAACAACTCTTTCTTTCATCTCCCTTGCAGCCTTATTGGTAAATGTAATAGCCAGAATATTTCCCGGCAATACAGGGCGGTACTGAAGAAGCGATGAAATAAAATCAGGCAAAGGAACAGGTTTATCGCTTCTTTCCGCCTTATTAATGTATTCTTCCATGACTTCCAAATCATTTACGCTCAAATTTTGAGGTACATATCGACTTCCGTAAGCACAGCCGAATCTTAGAAGATGAGCTATGCGGTTTGTCAATACCGTGGTTTTTCCGGAACCGGCACCGGCTAAAACAAGAAGGGGACCTTCCGTGGTTAATACCGCTTTTCTTTGCATATCGTTCAAATGACTATATTGAAGTTCAATAATTTTATCCCTTAATAAGCAGAATTTCCGTCTCATAATCTCCGTCATTTTCATACTCCTGTTCTACTGCAAATTACTCTTTTGATAACTTGTCCAATACAATGTTATAACCATCGGCACCGTACAACAAAAATCTATTAACACGGCTTATGGTAGCCGTACTGGCCTTGGTTTTTTCAGCAATTTCATTATACGTTTTCTTTTCTCTTAACATCCTGGCTACTTCCAGCCTCTGAGCCAGAGATTTAATTTCATTTACGGTACAGAGGTCTTCGAAGAAACGATAACACTCCTCCATTGTATCCAGACTGAGAATTGCTTTAAACAGCTGATCAACCAATTCATCCTGAAATTTAGAGCGGTATTCCATGCTCTTGCCTCCTTTTATAATAATATACACTCCTTAAACTCATTGTTTTTTATTTTTATAAACAAAAAGTAAAATTTCCTTTTCATACAGCATATAAATAGAATAATTATGTCATATAAAGGAGGGATTTTATGACCTACATAGCACAACCCGGAGACACCCTCTACACAATCGCCCAAAGATTCAACACTTCCGCAGAGGCAATCATGGCAGCAAACAACAGACTAAACTCCTACCTTATCTATCCCGGGCAACTATTGGAAATACCCGAAGAACCTGAATCCGAACAATTAGGATATTATTACATCGTACAGCCCGGCGATTCGTTGTACAGGATTGCACAAAGATTCAATATACCGTTAAAAGAACTAATAAGAGTTAACCAAATCCCGCCACCGTATACTATTTATCCGGGACAGAGAATTTTCCTGCCCGGTGTGGAACCACCAAAACCACCCCCCGGAGGCCAGGTATATATAGTACAGCCGGGTGACACCCTTTACAGTATCGCCGAAAAATTTAATCTCCCGTTGGATTCTATTATACGTCTCAACAATATCCCCCGGCCGGACCTGATCTATCCCGGTCAAAGGTTAATATTGCCTGCCGTACCTTCCAGTTTTCAACAAGAACCCTAATATAATTAGGGTTCTTGTTCATGTTATTTTTATTTTAGCACAATACTTTAGTTAAGAAAAGGAATAAAGTGTCCGAAGACACTTTATTCTACTTATTTATCACTTCCATTTTTGAAACCGATACTTCGTAAGCCACTCTATCAATAACCTCACCGTTTGACAGCTTTTTCTTGTACGGCCGGCTCTGAACCCGGCCCCAGACTCTGATACGTTGACCAACGGACAAATGTTGGGAAAATCTTGCATTTCTTCCCCATGTTATAACCGGAATATAATCTGATTTATTATAGGAACGGTTAACTGCCAGTAATATGTCCGCTATTTCCCGTTGGAAAGGTGTTGTTCGGTAAACCGGAGGTTTACATATGTAACCATCCAGATAAATTTGATTTGGATTTCTTATTTCCTCTTTTTTAAGATATATATCTTTAGTGAATATCGTTAATATCAGTCTGTTTTTCCCTTCAATGTATTTGTTATAAGACCGCAGTTCACCATTTATAACAATTTCGGTACCTACCGAAAGCCCGGTTGAATCAAGCAGTCTCTCCGATATGGTAACAGGTAGAAAATCAATATACTCACTCAATCTTGGAACGGCAAGTATAAAATTATAAAATGCTTCACCGTATATTTCATGTCCAAAGGTTAATGGGGATTCTATTCTGCCGGCTACCATAACCTTATTGTTTTCTGTTGTATATTGTATCACCATATTCCTCTCCCTTCTTGCTCATACTCATCCGGATGTACCAGCATGCTCATAATTATAGCTATTCAATTAAGACAAACTTTATTCGTCTTCATGCTGTTATTTCTTTTTTTGTCTGCCGGTATGATCAATATAGTAGTTGTCCTTATAGATAAGCTCGGATATTGGGACAATTGAATATCCTTCCTCTAAAATATGATCCAGAATCAAAGGCAAAGCCTGTACTATGTATTTGGCGTTATTGTGGAAAAGCACAATAGAGCCATTGCGTACTTTTTTTGTCACCTGATTGAACATATGCTCTACACCGTATTCTTTCCAGTCAAGGGAGTCCACATCCCACTGAATTGGGTAAAAACCTATTTCCCTGCATGTCAGTATAAGTCTGTCATTGTAGTCTCCAAAGGGCGGTCTGAACAGTTTTACTGCTCTGTCACCTGCCAGTTCCTCTATCTTTTTCTGGGTGGTCTCAATCTCCATCCGGATTTGCTCGCTGCTTAGCTGGGACATGTGGGGATGAGTGGTGGAGTGATTCCCTATCTCATGACCTTCCGAGGCAATTCTTCTGACCTTCTCAGGGTACTTGTCAACCCAAAAACCTACCAGGAAAAATGTGGTCTTAATATTCCTTTTTTTCAATATGTCCAGGATTTCATCGGTGTATTCTGCTCCCCAGGCTGCATCAAAAGATATGGCTATCTTCTTATCATCGGTCTCCACCGAATATATCGGAAGCTCCCGTTTGGTATTCAAAAAAACGCTAATGGCATCGTATTCGGTAGTCTGTGTGTATATTATGGAGATTATAACCAGGGTAAGAACCACAAGGGTACGTATAGCCTGTGCTCTGGATATGTATATCACCCTCATTAAAAGCACCTCGCTTATAATTCCTTGCTAATAATTTATTGAATTCAAGCTGAGGTTATGACAAAAAAAGATCAGGATGCTGAATTACAGATTCAGCATCCTGATCTTTTTAGAAAAGGATACAATCTTATTCCAGACTGGTAATAATCCCATGCTTTATTGCATTATCATACATCTCCCAAAAGACTTTTTTTTGCGCCTTCACCAGTTTTATGATTAGTCATCCACAGCGTAATTATAGCTTAACCTGCGCTATCATGTCAGCTAATTTATGCGATGACTCCCTGTTCATCTCCAACGTACTGTTTATATCCTGTACTGCACCAGCCATTTCAGTGTTCTGCTCAGCAATATCGGTTGTGGCTGCGGCTGCCTGTTGTATTGTTGCAGACACATCATTAATAGAGGTTGCCACAGTTTCAACAGATACCATAAGTTTCTCCACTGTATCTGACAATTCACGTAATACCCCGCTTAAAACATACCCGTCATTTTTATAATTCTCTACTGCATTTAGCATTAATCTATAATCATCCAGAACATTTTCATTTAAGAAATCTAACAGATAATTTGCAGCTAAAATCAGTTTATTCACCGATGCATTTATATCCTCTGTAAATTGCTTTATTCTTTCTGCAGATCTATTAGAATCATCCGCTAATTTTCTAATTTCCTCTGCCACTACAGTAAACCCTTTGCCTTCCTCTCCTGCTCTGGCCGCCTCTATAGAAGCATTTAACGACAATATATTAGTTTTCTTAGCTATATTCAAAATTACATCTGCTAACATTGTAACCTGTTCTATATTCTTTGCAGATTCCACAGCAGACTCAACGTCATTTTTAGCCTCATTCAAAATATTCATTGTGTTATACCTGGACTCTTTAAACTGTTTATCTAAGTCTGCTGCCTTTCTGGCTATCTCGTTGGCTGTCTCTGCTCCTTCTTCTGTTTTACTTGCAAAAACGGATATTGCACTTTTTAGATCATCTGCTGCTTGTGATATGGATTCAGCAGCTGCACTGGTCTCTTCCATACCGGCGGACAATTCTTCCGTTGTAGCTGATACATCCTCAGAAAGGTTTAAAAGTGTATTTACCTTATTTAAAGTTATATTATAAATTTCATTATTTATGGTCGACAGCTCATTTAAATTAGCTGAAAAATTCCTTAACCTCCCTATCGTCACTTTAAAAGCCTTTAATGTCTCACCGGCTTCATCTTTTCTTTTTAAACTTTTATCATCTATATCTATGTTTAGTTCCAAATTGGATATATTGTCCGCTATCGTCTGGGTTTTCATAATCGGTTTAGCTATACTGTTTGCTATAATCAGAGAAACCGCTATGCCTGCACACAACAATACTATGGATATGCTTACAGTTATTCTTGCAGATTTATTTTCTGCCTCAAGTATTGCATCTTTATCAACTGCTATTCCTACAGTCCAACCCGCCTCATCCAATGAATGGAGGAAGAATACCCTCTCTTTTCCATCATAATCCTTTATTATTCTTTGCTCCAGGGATATATCCTTTAGTTTTCTTAAATTATTCAGTTTCCCATCTAAAATATCTGCTGCATTAATTGATTTATCAGGCTTCGGTGAAAAATCCGGATTTGGATGGCTGATTATATTGCCTCTTCTGTCTATTAGAAATATATATGACTTATCAGCCTTGTTTATTGTGCTCTCATATTCCGCATTTAGCGGAGTAGCTGAAGTTTCTGTATCTACTGTTTCGGACAAAGTAGCAGAAGTTTCAGCGTCTACCGTATCCTGTCCGATAGCGTTTAGAAACTCGTTGATGTTTGATATTTGCATATCTACACCCAAAATTGCTTTTCTACCATCATTTAATGCAATCTCTTTAGATAATGTCAGGACTATATTCTGTGTCCCAGCATCTACATAGGGATCGCAAACATAAATTTGTTTGTTATTTTCCTTTGCCTTAACATACCATTCTTTAGCTAATGGATTATTATCATCTGCCAGCTTTCCAGACACATCAATAATTGTTCCATCTTCAAATGCCATATAATAAAGGTTTCCAAAATTCATCTCGTCTGTTTTTTCTAAAATTTTTAATAATGTATCTTTTTTATAATCTTTAGCCAGTATTACTCTTTCAGCAACAATTCCGAAGTTTTGCTTTTCCTGCTCGATCCATTTATTTATGTCGTTGGCTTTTAATTTAACTTCAGCCAGTGATTTGTCTTGTATAGTATTCTCCAGGTATTTTAATGATATAAAACTGTTTACCGCCCACAGCGCTCCAACACATACAATACACATAGTTGCAGCAATTAAACTTATCTTATGTTTAATCTTCATAAATATTCCCCCACTTTGCTTTATCGTTTGTCAGAATTGTTCATTCATATTAGCACATTCATTTGAATATTCACGCAGTGTATATTTTATCTGCCATAAATTTATTTACTGTACATTATTACACATGCTGTTTGCGTTGTGTTAGCTTAAAGAATAATTAATCACCTTTTGAAATTCTATCATAACTATAAATTTTATCAACATAATTTGTAAAACTTTTGGTAATAAAATCGGATTGAATGCTCTCACGCCTACTGCTTATTAATATATACACCATCCAAATAAATATAAAAACTAATATGGAGATGAATGGAACTATAGTATTTGCATTAATCATCTACTGAATCATATCAATTCTCCCCTTCTTGATAAAATAAAAAAACTTTTAGATTATGAGAATACAACTGATAATTTAAAAGTCTCGCTTACTTTAAAAAATTTAAGGCAAGAATCTGATCATCACGGAGATATGGTTTTATCCGCTTGAGCAAATCTTAATGATAATTGGTAAACAATATAGAATATTTCTAAAAATTTTATGTTTGTCTTCTTATTGTATAAGTTGTATAATATTAACAAGCTCGGATCTAAATAAGGGTTGTCTCATTTTGGACATTTATGTAGCACGTCAACCTGTTTTTAACAGAAATATTGATCTTTATGGATATGAACTTTTATATAGAAGTGGTTCGAGCAATGAATATGATGGTACTGATCACAGCACAGCAACTATTTCCCTCATCTACAACTCCTTTCTTATTATGGGTTTTAATAGACTGATAGACGGCACAAGGGGGTTTATTAATTTTACTCATGACCTGCTTGAAAATGAAATTGCCGATATCCTGCCAAGAGACAAAATTGTAATAGAAATACTGGAAAACATAAAAGTCGATGAGCAAGTCATTAAAGCCTGTAAAAAGCTAAAAAAAGACGGCTACAAGTTTGCGCTTGATGATTTTGCTTTCTATCGGACTGATCAAGCATACACTTCCCTCATAGAATTAGCTGACATAGTTAAAATTGATTTTCAAAATACAGACAAAAAGGATCAAATCAGACTTTTGAATAAATATAAAAACAAGGTGCTATTTCTGGCTGAGAAGGTCGAGACCAGAGAAGACTATGAAGAAGCCTTAAAAATGGGTTATGACCTGTTTCAGGGATTCTTTTACAGTAAGCCTGTCTTGGTGAAATCGAAGGAGATCAAAACATTAAACGTTCATCTGCTTCAAATAATGGACGAACTTCGTAAAGAAGAACCGGATTTTTCATTTATCGCGGAAACGATAAAAAAGGACCTGGGTCTTTCATACAAACTCCTTACACTGGCAAATTCGGTTTATTTCGGCAGCAAGTTCAGAATAAACGACATTAAACTGGCTGTCGCACGAATTGGTATCAAAGAACTAAAACAGTGGAGCTATATTATACTGCTACGCAGTTTTGAAACTAACGAAAACAGGGAGTTGATCAAAACCTGCTTACTAAGGGGAAAACTGCTTTCCAATATTTCATTTGTAATTAACCAAGGGCATAGAGAGACGGACTTTTTCCTGACAGGTATTCTTTCCTCCATTGACGTAATTTTATGCGATGACATTTATAATATACTTAAATCAGTGGCAGTATCAGAAGCTGTAATCGAAGCTTTATTGGATAAAAAAGGTATCATTTGGAGATGTCTTAATTGTGTCTTGCTTTACGAACATCTTGAGTTTGAACGTTTTGAAAAGGAAATTGAAAAGCTGGGTATTGGCATGAATCGTTTTATGGAACTTTACATGGACGCACTTGAGTGGTTCAAAACAACCGGATATATGTAATCCGCATGCAATTTTCCGCCATGCTTTTTTTATGTTTGGACTACTTTTGTCATTGCAGAAATGATATCTGTTATTTCATCATTAATTACTCAACAGTCCATTTTGAAGGAATATGCAAAACAACATCATACTATAAAATGGCAAAAGTGAGCCGTCCGAATCAGCTGCATGCCTGGCAATAAAACAGAAACCGGACGGCTGTGTACTTAATCAACAGGTATGTAAACCGTTGAAATGCCCATGCCTCCTATTTAATCATTCCTTATTGGTAAAAATGGAATTAACCTTTCAGCAAAACCGGGCATTGTCATTGTCTGAAGCCAAACTTTACCAGGTCCTGTAAGCTTTGTAATGAACAAACCTTCCCCGCCAAATAAAATGTTTTTAAATCCTTTTATTCTTTCTACTTCATAACCTACCTTTTCTTCAAAAGCCGCTACGTTGCCAGTATCAACTTTCAATACCTCTCCGGGAGCAAGAACCTTTTCATAACACGTTCCATCAATTTCAAAGAATGCATATCCGTGACCGGTCAATTTCTGCAGTATAAAACCTTCTCCTCCGAATAAACCAGAACTTATTTTCTTAGTAACATAGGTGCTAAGCTCAACTGTCGGCTGTGCACACAAGAATGCGTTCTTTTGAAGAATGATATTCCCTTCACCTATATCAACAGCAATTATTGAGCCGGGAAATGTTGATGCAAGTGTAATCTCTGCTCCATCGGTCCGGGCAGTATAGGTTGCCATAAAGAGCGATTCACCTGAAAGCATCCTGCCAAGTCCCTTAAAAAATCCTCCTTTCATATTTGTTTCCATTGAAATATTGTCAGTCATCCAGGTCATCCCACCCGATTGAGTATAAATACTCTCCCCGGCATTTAAAGTAATCGTCACTGCCGGTAAATTTCCTCCAAAAATGTTGTACTTCATGATTTTTCACCTCCATATCATTTTATGATTTGAACTGATTGCAAAAGGGTTCAATAAAGTGCTTTCCCATTGCTTCGATTTTCGTCACGCATATTACACATGCATTGACCGCAAATTTTACAGCATCAGAAAAGCATTAACTCTTTGCCGGCATAACAGCATTCAAAACCATATCACCTTTTTCTCGTCTGCAGACTGTCTGGCTTTCAGGCAGGCCTCTGTTACATAAAAAGAATCCTCTGCACTGACCAGGCAGTTCCCTTGTCCTCTCACCTGCTTTAAAAAGTCAAGAAATATATTCTGTTCTGATAGCAGTGGAACTTCTCTTATTCCATCGATCTCATCGTTTATCAGAAACACCTTGCCGTTTCTCACTTCCAAGATACCGCGGGTACCAACAATACGTAACCGGTCATCACCATGGGTAGGAGCCTCTCCGGGACGCAGATAATCAATGCTGACGGAGCCAAATATCTCATTCGACAGCGTAAAATGACACAAAGCTGAAACTTCAAGTTCTCCATGATCCTGGTTATATCGGGTAGAATGGGACGCATATACCGATACAAATTTTTCACCGCTAAACCAGTAAAGCCAATCAATCGCATGACTCCCTACCCAGGGAATGGTGCCGCCATAAGTTGAACGGGATTTATAAAATCCGCTTCTCCGACCAAGTTTATATGACTTTTGAGCATTCATCAGCCGTATTTGTCCCACCACACCTTCCTTCACCATCCTCCAGGCTGTCATAAAATGCGCAGAATACCGTATTCCAAACATCGCTGCAAGGTACACATCCGATTTAGAATAGATCTCCTTAAGCTCCTCTAACTCTTCAAATGTGATGGCAACCGGCTTGTCTACAAAGACATGAATTCCCCGTTTGAGTACCTGTTTTATCACTTCGGCGTGATACCCAAAGAAGCAGTCAACCACTGCAATATCAGGCTTTTGCTCATCCAGCATGCTTCTGTAGTCATCAAATATCCGGGGTGCATGTCCAAGATTACACGCTGCCTGATAAACCGCGTTGACATCTTCCCCTTCCGAACCCGGGGCTATCCCAGTAATAGATATATTCCTATCTTCTTTTATGCCCTCAAGTGCATAACCGTAATGCCCGCTGCCTCCTATAATAACAACTTTCATCCTATCCCCTCTCCATCAAAGAATTCGTAATTATATAAATCCATTTTCCTGCCGGCCCTTGCCCAGGAAACACCAATCTCATGCGGCAGTTTCCATTCCCGGTAGCATGTCTTTATTACATCGCTTAATCCTTCCACCCAGGTTATTTCTGAGTTTTCATCATACCTGATCAGGTTTTCCGGGAAATGTGGTATTTGTGGAACAGACTGATGCATACCGTTGATGCACAATGTATGGGAACTTGCAGCCTCAATCCCACATACCACCGGCCGCAGACCTTTGATGGCATCAATAGTCATCCACAGCTTGTTCATACTGTTTTCGAAAGGATCTCCGTAAACCTTACGGGTTCCATCATTGAACACGGCTACTATGTTTTCATCATCATCACCGCCATCACCGTACAAAACCTTTCCCTTTTCAAATTCAAAACAAAAAGTAGGATCGACGGTCTCTATCACGGCATGCGTAGCATAAAACAACAGCTCCACATCATTCTGAGTATAGATTCTAACGGCAGAAGTATCAAAATTCTCAATTTCATTGGCACGATACAGTTCCGCCATCAAATAAGCAGGCTTGGCGCTCTCATCTGTTTCTTTCCCCAGCACATAAAACATGTTATGCAGATAGTGAGCCGTAGCATTGCTGGCAACGCTATCCAGTATCCATTTTCCCTGTGAATCCCGTATCTTGCCCGCCCAGCCCCGGCTGTAATAATTTTTATTTCTAGGCCAGAGCACAATGGTTTTGAATCTTTTGGCTCTGCCAAACAATCCGGATTGAATATCTTTTTTCAGGGCATGTATGGCATCACTGTACGACCACTGGTAACCTACAGCCACAATCTTTCCTGCATTATCCCGGGCTTCAATCATCCGCCGGGATTCTTGAATAGTTGCGCTTACAGGCTTTTCGCACAACACGTTGCTTTGTTCAGCCAAAGCAATACAGGTTTGCTCGCAGTGAAAATGAATTGGACTCGATATAATGGCCAGATCAGCTTTTGAGTTCGCATAGAACTCTTCCACAGAAGAAAAAATGGGGATCTTCATTTCTTTTAGCTTTTGAAAATTACGACAGTTCTGCGGTATCGGATCTACCGCACCTGCAATTATAAAATCGCCCCGGCTCATGTTTTTCAGCAACTCATCAACGTACAGATTGCCATATCCCCCGATGCCCACCAGTAAAATAGAAATTAGATTGCCATCTTGCATGCTTATCCCTCCACGACAATTATTTACTCTCAAAAAACGAAGAGCGGATCTGCGTAAAAATGCGAGTTATTTATATCCTAAACCTATGGATTATTAGCCAGCTGTTCTCCACATCTCTTCATAAAACCCATTATTACAAACATTAAAACAACTGATGCTGCAAGTAAACCGATAATATATAAAAAGTTGAGAAATGGAATAAATATTATTACAAACCCAAGCATAACAGCGATCTGCAGCATTAAATACTGTCTCCAGCGTATGTCTGCTTCTTCATAAATATCCTGGTGGACGTTTACACTCATTTCTTTAACTCCTGCAAAAAGATAGTATATGATTAGCAACCCCAGTATCAGTGATACAATTCCTACTATAGAACCCAGTAAATCAATATTAATACCCGGCTCTTGTTTTGGTCTTTCATATATCGTAAAAATAGACAGTATGATCATGGGAATATTAAGCTTTGATGCTTTTTTAAAATACATACTGTTTGCAGCAAGAATCCCAAAACCTGAAGCGAACAATAAATATCCTACAAAATCCGGTAAAACATCAAAGCCTTGTATTCTAAAATCCAGCATTGTAAATAGAAATCCCCAGTATAATTGATTAAAACCTTTTTCAATCATTCCAAACGGCCTCCTCAAATATTTACAATTCCTAATGATCTTGTTCATGTAATGAAAACGTGCATATAATTCTTTCCTTATAATCAGTTTATACTGCCGGAGAAACCTGTGTGATAAGCGACAACAAAGAAGTGAATCTAGCTTTTTTAAATTATACCATAGCCGGAGAAAAAGCACCATTTATTTTTCTGGTTGAAATCAGGGGTGTTCCAGAGAGATTAATACGAATCCACAATATCTAATTTACTGTTGCACAGTAGTAAATTATTAAATATAATATAGACATTACGTATATTTATGCATTAATAAATATTAAGGAGTGATATTTTTTAATATGAATATGGATAAGATTCAAATTACTATTGCAATGAGTATTTATATTGCAACCGTTGTAGGTATAGGCTTATACTATGCAAAACGAGCCAGTCAAAGCAGTAGTCATTATTTAATCGGTGGCAGATCCTTAGGTCCCTGGGTTACGGCAATGGCCGCTGAAGCTTCCGATATGAGCGGATGGCTTCTCATGGGGCTGCCCGGTGTGGCCTATTGGTCGGGCATGGGAGAAGCTTTCTGGACAGCTCTTGGACTTTGTATAGGCACTTATTTAAACTGGTTGTTAGTAGCAAAGAGGTTGCGTATTTATTCTCATGTTGCAGGGGATGCCATTACCATACCTGATTTTTTGAGCAATAGATTTAAAGAAGACAAAAAAGCCATAATGACCATTGCAGCCATTTTTATACTGGTTTTCTTCATCATTTACGCTGCCAGCTGTTTTGTAGGTGTCGGCAAACTGTTTAGCATGATATTTAATACTAAATACATATACACAATGATTATAGGTGCTTTATTTGTGATTTCATATACTTTTATAGGTGGATTTCTTGCAGAAAGCGCCTCCGACTTTCTACAAGGTATAGTTATGTTTTTTGCACTTACCATTGTGGTTATCTTTGGGATAACAGCAACCGGAGGATTATCCTCCATGATTGATAAAGCAAAGGATATTCCCGGCTTTTTTGACATCTTTTCTATTGCACAGCCCAAAACAGCCGATGGTGTCCAACTAGTCGAAAATAATACTCCTGCATTCCTTGAGGCTATTAATTTAGATTGGCTATTCATCATTTCTACTCTTTCATGGGGACTGGGTTACTTTGGTATGCCCCATGTATTAGTAAAATTTATGGCTATTAACAAATCAGAAAATATAAAATTCTCACGAAGAATCGCTACCATTTGGGTTATTATATCATTGGCAGCAGCTGTGATAATTGGCATAACCGGCAGGATACTCTATCCCGATGCCTTTCTGACACCCAGCTTGTCAGAAAACATTTTTATAAAGATGTCAACTGATTTCTTCTTTTCTCTATTGGCAGGGGTTGTGCTGGCAGGCATACTGGCTGCAATCATCAGTTCCGCTGACTCATACCTTCTGATCGCTGCCTCTTCGGTATCCAAGAATATATACCAGGGACTTCTTAATAAAGAGGCTGATGACAAGGTTGTACTGCGTGTCACAAGACTTACATTACTTGTCATATCCTTAGTTGCAATACTGATTGCGCTCGATGAAAACAGTATCATATTCAGAGTGGTATCCTTTGCATGGGCAGGATTTGGCGCCACTTTCGGACCAATCATGTTATTTTCACTCTTCTGGGAAAGAACAACCAGGGCAGGTGCTATCGCAGGTATGGTTACGGGTGGTGCGACAGTGTTCATATGGAAATTACTCCTTAATCCCCTGGGAGGCATATTCAGCATATACGAACTGCTTCCGGCGTTTTTATTCTCCTGTGTTGCTATTGTGATAGCATCACTGCTGTCCAAAGAGCCGTCCGATGAAGTGAAAAAGGAGTTCAGATTAGTGAAAAATTACAAGGCAGTCTAAACAGACTGCCTTTTTTCTTGTTGTCTAATATAAAATTCTTCAATATAAACTTCCAAACATCGCCTTCCGTGCTTAAATGCTCTCCTTTGTTTTTAAGTTCCTTTGCATCGAAGGCTGATGATAAAACACAGTAGTTGCAATGATACCCAACAGTAACAATACGATACTCATAACAAAAGGCAATATTCTTGAGATATCGCTTAGCAGCCCGCCTATATATCCAAAGGGTACGCTCATCAGCATTACTACCGTCTGAAGCAAGGCCATAATCCCCGACCGTTCCTCAGGATCAGCATAAATGGCAACCAGCGATTCTCTAAGTGTGCTCAGTACAGCACCGCCTAAGGCCTCAAATATTAAAGAAACCGACAATATTATATATCCCCACACACCGGTGTTTGTTATCGATATTAACAATATATAACCAGCTATTGAACTTAAAAAACCCCCGTACAATGGCCATTTCAGTTTAGTTTGTTTAATACGGGAGATAACCGTGAAGAAAAGAATAATGGTGAGCATACTGCGTGCCATTGGAAAAACAGGCAATAATGAGTCAGGGATACCGATTCTGCGGGAAGCTACTATTTGCCAGAAGGTCGTCCCAATCATAGTCACAATTTCTACTAAAACACAGATTATTATAGCAAATATTGTTCCTCGGGAATTTATTATCTTGTTTATTGCACTTTTATACCCGGACAGCATCTCAACCCATGATATATTGCGGGATATCTCACGTCGGGTTTTGCCTATAGCCGTTTCCGTTGAGAATTTATACAAAATTATTGCCTTTAAAGTCATTATAATAAAGGCATTAATATATAGTATCCGTATCGCGGGAACAAGTGTTAACTTTGCTACCATAATTGAGGATATCGGCGCAAACAGTGCGGATAGGTTACCGGCAATTAATACCCATGAATATATATGAGTAATTCTATCCTTTGGAGCATCCTCTATCAATAAACAATTCCATGATACCTGAGGTATCTTCATCATACCATTAAGCATTGCAGCGACGACAAAAAACCAAAAACCATGACTAAAAGCCCATATCAGGCAAGGAACGCTCCAGGCCAAAAAATCAAATATCGCTGTACTTAATCTGCGCCCCAATTTATCGGTAATAGCACCTGACAGAAATGCAAATATCATCTGGGAAAACATATAGATTGAAGCGACAATTCCTACCTGTACATCGTTTAAACCCAAAGCAAGCATATACACAGTTGCATAAGGCAGGCAAAGATTCATGGAAAGTCCCCACATAGGTTCAGTATAAACACAAGCACGTGAATTCCCGCGCAGCTCAATTAGGGTACGTAGTAACTGGTGTTTTTTCAATAATTTCTTCATCCTTTATGATCCCTCTCTTACTACAATTCCTTCTTCCTTAATAAATAAAATTCACTTCCCGGAATCCTGGTCTAACCCACCAGTCAGACAGGACATAGAAAACAGAATTACACAAATTTTCCCACAGTCAGCCCGCTTTTTAAACTTCCAAAAAACCGTTTACAATATGGTTTTGGCTTATATTGTTCTTCACATAGTACTTATTTTATATTTTATAAGTATTTATTACAAGCTTTTTTGAGTACTGTTATCAGACCAAACCATTTAAGAATCGCTGCCTTAACTCCGGTTCAAACTTCTCTATCGCATATCTAAGCATGGTGCGAGGCATCTGTTTATAGTGCGTTTTCAAAAATTCAAACTCGGTTTGAAAATCCCTCTTGCCTACTTCCCTAAGCATCCATCCAACCGCCTTATGAATCAGATCATGCTCGTGGTTTAACAAGATTTTAGCGATATTCAGGGTATCCGAAAATTGATTTTTACGGATAAAATACAGTGTTGCTATAATTGCAACCCTTTGACTCCAGAGGTGATCAGAGCTGGCAAGCCGGTACAGAATACTTCTGTCCTTATCCAAAAGATATGCACCTAATATCTTGTAGGCCGATGAATCCACCAAATCCCAATTGTTCACATACCTCAGATTATTTAAATATAAGTCCACAATGGATTTCCTGTCTTCATGTGCTTTTGCCTTTTCAAACTTATTAACCAGGATCAGCAATGCTGTGAGACGGTATTCATGAACAGGCTTCCTCAAAAGCTTTTCAACTGCATCTAGCGAAATGTCTTTATAATATTTCTTTGCAACCTTACGCTGATCCGGTACTTTTACACCTAAGAACCGGTCCCCTTCTCCATAACCACCTGGAAAAGCATTGAAAAATTTAGGGAAAAATTCTGCTTTTTCCTGATCTATGTATTGGGCCAGATCATTTTTTATTTTCTCTATATACTTCAAACAACTCACCTCTCACAGACAAAAAATTAAGTACAAAGGAAAACCCTTTGATCATAAACTCTTTTGCACCAGAATGCAATTTTATATTAATGCATATTTTATCATAATTCTTATATGAATTAAAATAAAATCATCTATCAGTTTTTTATGAAAACAGCAGTTTTAGACAGTGGCTTAGAAGAATACAGCAGATGATTACCGCACTGGAATAATATAAAAAACCTGGAGCATAGCAAAACTCATTATGCTCCAGGCTCATATGTCTGCGGGGGTTCAAATGTTATTGTCGTAAGTCTTTTGTAGATCTGTTGTATAGCATATTAGTTCACAGCTGCAAAGAAACGTTCAGCCTGCATCTTTACAATACGGGCAAGGGGTTTAAATAAAAGAAGCACAATAATATAGTTAGAGACACCGTGCACTACGTCAAACAAAATGCCTCTCAACCAATATGCAAAACCATATGCCCAGCCGTAAAAGAATGATTCAAACACAGCAAAAAATGCTCCAAAAGCAAAGCCGTGAATCCCTGCAATAGCCGCATATCCAAATTCTGACTTGAATCTGTTTCTCATCAACCATGTTACGATTATTAATACAGGCCAAACAATATAATATCCAATCAACCAGGTTGAAAAACCGTAAATCAATATTTCAGTAGTGGCAAAAACCACTGACACTAATAGGCTTCGCTTTAACCCAAAAGATACTGTATACACGATAAATAAAAGGGTTACTATTTCAACGTTAGGTACAAAGCTAAGCACAAATTTTCCTGCTGTAATCGATGCGCTAAGCAGAGCTATTAAAGCAATATCGCGTGGTTTCATATTTTTCACCAGTTTTTCAATTCAAATTTATAAACATCACCATCTTTGAGAGGGATCTCCTGTGGCCCGGTAGTTGCATCTTCACCGTTTACTGCAATATGGAAAAACTCCTGCTGTGATTCATCAGCAACATAATTCATCATACCGGTTACCATTGTACCGAAATCATAAGTCTGGAAACTGGCACCCAGTTCTCCTTCCTTTTCCTTTAAAAGATCATACAAAAATTCATGATCAGTCGTGTATTCAAATTTTTGATCAATATTCTCCTTCGAAATGACCACATGTATGGTCACCTGTTTTTTACCTTCCTCACCTTTTGGAGCAATAAAAGCACTGTAACCCCAATAAACCAATACAGCCAGTAATAGAACAGAAACAATAGCAATGATTTTCTTATTCATGATCTTTCCTTCCTTTCTTTAGTAAAAATATACCAGAGCATAAATCAAAATCCCCTTTCAACGAATAGTCAAAAGGGGATCTCATGTTCTTATGCGACACAAACTAATCCACATAATACGCCGCATACATAACACCTCCCCCATCCTCGTGGCTTACCGGTGTTTCAGCATAGGCAGGTCTTCCGGCTCAGCAGTAACACGCGATTTCGCCTTCCCAGTTTCCCAGTGGCCTTTGAAACCGCTAACCTGCTTTACGGCGGCGGGACCGCACAGGATTTTCACCTGTTTCCCTTTTTAATGCATTAATAGCAACCTATACCGACAATATTATATTTTCCACGCTCCTCATTATATTACAAAAACAACGTAAATTCAATATAAGCTCTATACTATTAATTGTTGTACCCTGAAAATATAGATTTCCGGACTATTTCGTCATCTGTATAGTTTAAGTTACTCCGCTTATCAGTAATAACATAAACCAAGTATTGAATGCATCAAAAGGACTTTACCTGCTTTTTAGAACGTTCTGCCCTCCAGATACTCTTTTCTTCTATCCCTAATTTGCCAATGTTTTCTTCAGCCTTTCTTACGGAAGCAAGGTGAGCCATTGCATGGGCATCGCTTCCAAAAGAAAACGCAACCCCGGCTTCATTGCACAGTGACAAAAATGGATACAAAGCTTCGAAGTAATCCGGTTGACGCAGTCTCTCCGTTAATTCTATCGCTATATTATTCTTCAACAACAGATCGATAATTGTAATATATTCCTTTTCTGAAAGCCTGCTCATCATTTCGGGCAAATAAAAATTTTCAACCATATGCGTTATCCCCCGTGCATCAAAAGGATGTACAATTATATCTATGAAAGATATACCCGCTGCTGATACCATATAGTCAAATGAACTTTGAGCCAATGTATTATAGTCACTTGCAATTGGCATGGCAATCCTTTTGTTTTGATAGTGAGGACAGGCGGCCATGATGTAATCGTATTCCTGTAATTCCTCTTTTGTAGCTATAAGATTACCCGGAGACATCATATCTACTTCTATACCAACATAAATGTTTATAGAGGGCCCAGCCGATTCAATTTCTTCTCTGATTTCATGCAGCCATTGCTTCATTGGCCGGTCAGCATAATAATGATCACTGAATCCAATAGACTCAAATTTAAGCCGTTCCATTTCCCTTATCATTGAGAGGACTTTTGCATCCTCCTGTGCACAAATACTTCTATGGGTATGAATATGATAATCACTGTTTATCAGCATATGGATTCCTCCTCTGTTACATCTATAACCTTTTCACCATTATCCCATCTGACAACGAGGACAACGTTCCTGTTGGAAACTGCACGGACAACCGGTTCTTCGGATGGATCTTTTCTTGGATGACAATAAAGATCGATAACTCCGTCCAAGCCAAAGGGATACCTTTTTATCCCGTGACCTTCCATTAAGCGTATATCCCAGACAAGAACATCTTTTGAAGTATCGGCTTCAAGGCCTATTACATGTTCAATCAGCATTGTTATTGGTCCGACACCGCTGAATCCTACAAAATCATTGCGGACAAACTTGCCAAACAACTTGCCTGGCTCAGGTTTCAACGTATCGTAGCTTTCCCATATTGTACCTGTATTCTTAAAAACCTCCGCCAATACCCTGACATGCTTATGTGAAATCTGATGGGCAAGTTCTCTGTATCCTCTGCTGGCAAGGCCTTTGACAACCATCAGATTTGTTATGCACCATACCCCTCCCCGCCAGTAATCTCCTCCGTCTTCAATGAATCCCGGTGTATTTCGCGCTAAAGAAGGTATTGGATGATAAGTTTTAAATTCGTTTTCATTCAAAAGATGAGCAACAAACCCATCCAATCTGTCCTGAGGAACCATATCCGCCAGTAATGTCCAGTATGCACCAATGGTTTTCACTTTTGATAAGCTTCCGTCCCGGTACCGATCAAAATAGAATTTTTCTTGCTCATCCCACATATACCGGTTAACAAAATCAGTAAGGTATTTTGCTTCTTCTGCCATATCATGAACATCCGCTTCTCTGCCGATCTCTCTTGCCATTTTTATCAATATCTTAGCGGACAATACCTGTTGTGCAGTAATATCAATCCATGACATATGCCCGTGGTCATACTCAGATGAATAGCCCTTTGCAAGACGTGGTTGATTGTCCATACCGCAGCCCCAACCCGATGAAAAGTAAGTTCCATCCTTCCAGGTACGGTGTTTTCTAAGCCAACGATGGTATGCAACAAGCGGGGGAAAAACTTTCTTTATCCTGTCAATATCTTTACTAATCTTATAATCTTCCCACTCTGCCCATGCCATAATATTTGGACCAGTAGATGAGGGATCAAAGCGATGGAATTCATCGTTGCCGGTAAAGATGTTAATCTGCCTGCAAATAAAACCATCCTTATGCTGTTTAGCATAAAAGTTGTTTAAGGAGCCAATAAAATCAAAGCTTTTTCGTGCATATTTTCCAAATTGGGTAATAAAGCAAAGACCCCACATAAAAATACTATTGGAGAATTCAGTATACAAAAAGTTCGAAATCAGACCGCTGTTTTTCTCGGGTTGCCTTAGTTTTCTCCACGCAATATCCCATGCTTTTCTATAGCAGTCTATTACTATATCATGTCCTTCCCATATGGGTTCGGGTAACATTCCAGCAACCTCATGGTATGCCGGAATGGATTTTTCTGTATAACTCATATTTCTAAACTGATTCTCTTCCACCATTTTATTTTCCGCATACGTATTCTGGTACACAACACCGGAACCACCGGTATCCTCATCTTTAAAATACAGAGTAAGCTGAACATTGTCCAAAATCTCTCTTATTTCGCGTATACGGAACGCTTCGGCCGGAACTTCTCCCGGCTTGTACGTTCCACTGCGGTTGAACTCGCCTGTGTAGAGGTTTCTGAATATATCCTGAAGTGGTTTATGCCAGAACAATTCTATCTTCTTTGTTTCATTTCCTACTTTTATCGTTATTGTCTCATGAGGTTTGATGATACAGCTTACCTTTCCATCAAAATGAATTTCGGTTCCATCTGCTCCAATGTAATATGATCCGGTAGCAGGGTATTTACCCTTATATACATCAATTGTAACCTTAGAACGGTAATCAATGTTCACAAAAGGATTGTTTCTTATGAACACAGGATTAGAAATGGCGACATTACCAGCCATGTCATAACATTTTGCCAGGACATAGCTGTCCGTCTCCGGAGCATGCAGTTTTATATTCTTAAAAACATGCTCTTTGCCCTCAACCGGGATTTCCTTATACTTTTTCCCGTTCAGTATAATCTCAATTTTTGATAAAGGTCCGTCACAACAAGCTTCTGCCGTAATTTCGATATGGTACTCTTTCCCTTCCATTCTCTCAATGCGTGTACCGGGGAGATTTCCCTCAACGGTAAAATGAAGCAGCGGACCGGATGTTACCATACACCTTCCTGCTTTTACAGCATGAGCAATATCATCAAGGGTAAAATTATCAATGTATACATATGTTTTATACGGGGGCATTTCAAATTTGTCTGCGTCCATACACGCATCGGTCTCTGCAACCCCGGGTACGAAATAACCATTGTCCAAAAGATCGTACCATACATCCTGATAATATTTATGGTCAGCCCTATATCCCATAACCACCACTGCATCCACAGCACCCGTTAGTATATCGAAGCCAAGTGTGGAGGCAATATTAGTAACAAATGTTACATCTTCATTCTCATACCACCAGCTGGTTGGATGTGCATAAACAGCTACGGTGTTCTCGCCCTTGCTGCGATAAACCGCATTGGATATAGGGACATTGGTAAACTTCGGTTCCTCCGTGTTAGGTATGTGCTTCGCCTGTTCATATGGGTAGTATATTGGATCCCTGTACTGATCAGCAGGAGGCATCTGATCATAGTTAAATAGAAATACGTGCCCATATCTGTACTTACAATATTCATTACCAACATCCATGATAAACATGTCATCGCTCACCCTTTTTAGTAAATCAGCATATTGCTTTCGATAGGGCAGCTTACTTCTGATTATGCCTGTCCTGGCTTCTCTATGGTTATCATAATCGTAGGGAGCTCCGGCAATCAGGCAATTAAATCCTTCAGCCTTAGCTATCACTGCAGCCTGTTCAAGATCAACTGTCTTTTCTCTATCATATTTCCTCCTTGATACATGACTATGTGCGTCAAATGAATATAAATTGTATTTTCTGACAGGATCAGTTATCTTTCTTAAAATCGCGGTAATCTCCCTAACATCCCCGGGTTCAGAGAATTCAACTCTTTCCTTGTATGGACGATACAGTTTACCGCAAAAAACACTCACATAAATCTCTGTGTCTGATATTTCAAGTGTTCCCGTTCCTTCAATATATTTGATTGAAATTATATCACCTTTATTGAACTGCTGTCCTTCTTCAATTTCCCTCTTTGTTATAATTACCTTTGCACATATGAGTTTATTGTTTTCATCAAAGGCATTAACAATAAGTTTTGGCATATCTGACACCTTCCCTATATCCTATATACAGACCTGTCCTTCTCATTCATTTTAGGTATGTTGCCTCATTCTCCGGAACCGCTAAAAATAATTATAACTTCTATGCAGGATTTTTCCAAGCTATATAGAGAAATTCATAATTATTGTTGACAAATCTACGGTATTCATATTATTATAAATACATAATATCACCTTATTATTTCATATATGATAAAAACGTAAATACGTTATTATAAATATATTGACTTACCATATCGACATTTTAAATTATACAATAGATATGCCAATATTCATTAAACCATATCCAGCATTACTATATAACAGCAATAGCAGGACAATCCATAAAAGTCTATGAAGCGATGATTCTGTAAAAATGATTTTTTCTGACATACTGCATTCTATCGTCCCAGCCCGGAAAAACTGTTCGTTAAAATAATATAAGTTTTAACGATAATACTATAACCTTCCTTCCGAGTTTATGTGCTTTAAAGAGCCCCATTACTCGTAATAAGGTTAATAATTCGCTTAGTTACTATTATCCTTTTCTTTCCAAATTTTGGATCTATTTAATATCAATTTAAATAGATTAATTTATGGTAATAAGGAAGGAGGAAAATAATGATTAAACTCATAGGTATCTTAATTATCATTGTAGGCTTCATTCTAAAGATTGACACTATTGCTGTTGTAATCCTTGCTGGACTTATCACCGGGCTAGTTGCAGGAATACCTTTTAATGACATTATAACAACTCTGGGAAGCGCTTTTGTTACTAACAGGTACATGTCAATATTTATAATTTCCCTGCCTGTTATAGGTCTTTTAGAAAGGTATGGGCTCAAAGAAAGGGCTGCTTATTTAATAGGCAAAATAAAAGCCGCAACCGTAGGTCGTATCACTTCTCTTTATCTCATTATCAGAACGCTTTGTGCTATGTTTGGACTTAGGATCGGTGGCCACGTTCAGTTTATAAGGCCACTTATTCTTCCTATGGCTCAGGGTGCTGCCAATAACAGATATGGAGAAGTAGATGAAAAGGATGAACAGACAATTAAAGGACTTGAAGGAGCAGTTGAAAACTACGGAAACTTTTTTGGCCAAAATGTCTTCATAGCCGCTGGAGGAGTACTTTTGATCGTAGGTGTTATGCAGGAACAGGGGTATACGGTTGAAGCCATAGACATCGCGAAGGCTTCCATACCGATAGCATTAATAATAATGATTGTGGGTACGCTTCAGTTCCTGTATTTTGACAAAAAATTTGACAAAAAGTACAAAACCGTTAAAGTACAGGAAGACATCAATGTTAAAGAATAGGGGGTGTACGTATGCTTAAGGATTCATTAACCGAATTACTGTATGTTTGTTGTGGTCTGGTTTGTTTCTACTCAGTTTATAAAACGCTAAAAGATAAAGAACACCCATCCAAGTGGCCTACAGCATTATTCTGGGGAATATTCGGATTTATATTTGCATTTAGCAGAATTGGGCTGATATGGGGTAATGATCAGATAAAGATAAATGATACCGTTATAGGCTATTTAATTCTTGTAATGGCGATTTTATCAGCATTTAAGCTTGTTAAAATTAATAAGTTTAGTGAATCAACCGATGAGTTTAAAAATACGATGTCTCAGAAGATCGGAAACATGATATTTGTTCCGGCTTTGGCCCTGGCTATTATAGCATTCCTGGTAGCCCAGTTCTGGACAGAACAGCTGGGTTCGCTGGTGGCGCTGGGTATTGCAACTGTAATAGCGTTAATTCTTGCACTTATAATTACCAAAGGTAAATTTAGTGATTCCGCTGAAGACGGAAGAAGGTTGCTCGAACTTATAGGACCACTGTGTATACTTCCGCAGCTTCTCGCCGCTTTGGGTTCAGTGTTCTCAACGGCAGGAGTCGGTGAGGTAATTGCCAATGGTATCAGTGCAGTGATACCTCAGGGCAACATACTGCTTGGTGTTATTGCATATTGTGTGGGTATGGCACTGTTTACTATGATTATGGGTAATGCGTTTGCTGCTTTTGCCGTAATCACCATAGGCATTGGTATCCCCTTCGTAATCTCTCAAGGTGCAAATCCTGTAATTGCTTCCGCCTTGGCACTTACGGCAGGTTACTGCGGAACACTTATGACACCCATGGCTGCTAATTTCAACATAGTACCTACTGCTATTCTCGATATAGAAGATAAAAAATACGGGCTTATAAAATATCAAGTACCGGTTGCAATAACAATGCTTATTATTCACATCATTTTGATGTATGTATGGGCATTTTAGGTTATAGGAAGCAATTCCTATAACCTTTTTTGTCCTTTCAAATATGAGGGAGGGATGTCTTAATGAGAGTGTTATTAACGGGTTTTGATCCCTTTGGCGGTGACTCTACCAATCCTTCATATGAAGCTGTCAAGCGAGTTCCGGACACAATTGACGGTATAGAAGTAATAAAGAAAGAGATTCCTACCGTATTCAGAAAATCCATAGAAATACTGGAGCAGAGTATCGAGGAATATAAACCGGACATTGTGATTTGTGTTGGACAGGCAGGAGGCAGATACGATATTACGATAGAAAGGGTAGCAATCAATATTGATGATGCAAGGATTCCTGACAATGAAGGTAATCAGCCGATAGACGAACCTATTTTTGCCGATGGTGATGCCGCATACTTCTCAAGTCTTCCGATCAAAGCTATTACAAACGAGATAAAAAAAGAAGGAATACCTGCATCTGTATCCAATACTGCAGGAACCTTTGTATGTAATCACATCATGTACGGGCTTTTATATTTGATAGACAAAAAATATAATAATATTAAAGGTGGCTTTATACATGTCCCCTTTTTACCTGAACAGGTGCTAAACAGGCCAAACACTCCATATATGAGCCTTGAATATATAGCAAAGGCGCTGACTATAGCAGTCAAGACTGCCGCCTCCTATAAAGAAGATATTAAAGTCACACAGGGGAAAATTCATTAGTAAGATTGGTGTTGAAAATGGATAATAGTTTACTTTTTGTTTATGGAAGCTTAATGGAGAACTTCTTTAATTATAAACATGTAAAAGATAAAATACTCTCCAGAAAATATGCAAGAACAAGGGGTAAACTGTTTCATCAAGTGGAAAAGGGATATCCTGCCATGATTGATGGAGATGATTATATTTATGGAGAACTACTTGAATTGTATGACTGGGACAACACGATTAAAGCAATTGATAAAGTGGAGAATTATTTTGGTGAAGGAAATCCCGAAAATGAATATAACAGAGTTATTATAGACGTTGAAACACTTGATGACAAAAAAAGCTATAAAGCATATGCATATAAGTTTAATCTTAAAGAGACCGAAGAATTCTATGAAAAAAACATATATATAAAACATGGAAACTGGAGAGAATTTATGGAAAAACAATACAATAAGTGATAGTTTTCCATAAAGCGAAGGGGCTTATAGCCCCTTCTTTTACATATCGGCTGCACAACAAGTTTTTATTATATAAAAGATCTCACCTATGCTTCCAGTTGTTGCCCTTCATATGGAACAGGGGGAATACAAATTGTAACTTTTGCACCTTCATTAAGTTTACTTTCATAATTTACTCCGCATCGATTACCAAAGAAAAGGTGAAGTCGTTTTTCTATATTCTTAATCCCGTAGCCAATGCTGTCGTTGGAAACCAGTTTGCCTTTTTTCAGCTTTTCAAGCTGATCAGCACTCATGCCAACCCCGTTATCTATCACCGATAATTCTATCATTCCTTCAGAGTTAAAACTTCCTTCTACAATTATATTGCCGGATTTGGTGGGCTTCTCCAATATTCCATGGACAATGGCATTTTCAACAATCGGCTGTAGTGTTATGTTGGGAATTGAATAACCAAGAATATCCGGATTAACATCAATCGTCAGTTGAATACGGTTTCGAAAACGTGTACTTTGTATATACATATAGCTTTCTACCAATTTTAATTCATTATCTATAGTTGTAACTGTTTCTCCCCGATTAAGACTCAGTCTATAGAATTCAGCCAAATTTCTTACTACTGCGCGAATCTGCTGAGGATTCTCTTCCAAAGCCAACCAGCCTATCATCTCCAGGGTATTGTATAAAAAGTGAGGATTAATCTGAGCCTGTAATGCCTTAAGCTCGGATGTTTTTAATTCCTGGCCAAGTTTGTACTGTTGACGCATCAATACCTTGATCCGTTCCAGCATGAAATTGAAGTTTTGTGTAAGCTGGCCAATTTCATCCTCGCTGTTAACTTCAAGCCTGGCACTTAGATTCCCTTCCTGCACTAACTTCATTCGTTCCACCAATAGTTCTATCCGTTTAGTAATAGAATTAATTGCAGGTACACTTAAAAAAAACACCACAATAAATAGTATAGAAATACTAATAATGTATTGCGACTGCATCTTGCTTATAATCCCCGCCAGTTCTTTCTCTGGAAGCACGGTAACCAGCAACCAGCCAGTTTCAAGTATTTCGCTGGCACATACCCAATACTCCTGCTCTCGTTCCCACACAGATATAAAGCGTGAACCCGCTTCTATAGCCTGATTTAAATGTTCATCACTAAGACGATATACCGGTAACAATTCATTATCTGAAGCCCCTACAAAAACACCATCTCTGTCAATAATGTATGTTAAACAACCATTTGTAATATTGACTCGTGACAGCATGCTTTCGATCTCATCCAGAGAAATATCAATTCTTACCGCCCCGATTTTGTTTTGATAGTTATTAAAATCACGAATAGGCCTGACTACAGATACAACATCCTCAGTTTCCATGTGCCCGGGGGGATTACAGGTGGTCCATCCCCAACCGCTGAATGTTTTTTTATACCAAAGAGTATCTTTAGCAGTCTCCAAGTTAAATACCAGTTTATTCTCATTAGAATAAATTCGACCTCCAGGAACATACAACCTCAAAATATCAGAACCGTTTCGATGGCTTTGGAATTGCTCCAGATAAACTCTCAAATTGGACAGATCTCTCATCTGCTGGGAAGCAGTATAGTTTGAAATATCCCTGGATAGTATTTCATTAACCTGCGAATCCATGGCAATGGTTCTGCAAGTAAGAAAAATCCGTTCCAGCCGATAGGTTAGAAATGATTTAACCTGCTGATACCCCTGATATGCAAGCTCTATCTGGGATGCCACAAGATTATCGGTTATTCTTTGATAGACATAATATGAAGATATAATCATTGGAATAATCCAGGCCAGCAAGAAGAAAAGTAAGAATTTTTGCACAAGCCTCATATTGGAAAAGTAACTTAAGAGTTTTTTGTGAAAACTCATAGATTTCATATCAGTATATTCCTCTTCCTGTATTCCTGAGGGGTAATCCTCATAGCTTTCTTAAAAACTTTTATAAAATAGTTGCTTCCCGAATAACCACAAGCCTCAGCTATCTCATGTATACGCATGTGGGTGGTTTGCAGAAGGAGCTGGGCATGACGAAGCCGGCAATTATTAAGATATTGATTAATAGTTTGACCGGTACTCTCTTTAAATATTTCACAAAGGTAAGTTGAAGAAAGACTGACATGTTCAGCGATATCATTCAATGACAACAACGGATTTGTGTAATTTAAATGAATGTATCGCTGTGCTTTCAAGACCACCGGAATATTGGCATCACCACAACAAGAACGGTTTTTAATAAAATCTATACCATCATTCAAAAATTTCTTCAATCCATCCAAGGATGTCAATGAAATGATAACCTGCCATAATACAGCTCCATCAGCAGGACTGTCCAATACACTCTCTGCCCATTCATGGCAAAGCAGATACATCACAGTTGCCATTTGAAATGCCCAATTGCGAACCAATTCAATTGGAGTACCATCATAATTCCGTATAAATTCAAATTGTTCATTAAGCCATTGTTTTGCCTTCTCAGGTTCTTGCAGAAGTAAACGGTTAAACTCGTGGGTTGGATCGAAGCCCAAATCCAAAGATAGTGCACGTCCTTTACCTATAAATACCTGTTTGTCAGGATGGTAAAAATGCCTGTTATAAGCAGCTCGTGCAGATCTGAAGGATTCTTTAAGTTCAAGGGGATGATTCACCGGTCTTCCAACTGCAATAATGGGCTTTGAATGTTTAAACTTGCTGCTTTTTATCAGTTTCTTTATATATTTCTCCAACAAAAGGCTTTGTGTATCCTTCATTGCAACATGGAGCAAGTAAAACTCTTCCCAACGACCTAACAATATCCATATACCCAATTTCTCGGCAACCTCTTTAATAATTAAATTGGTGGTCCGGGAGTATTTCTGTCGCATTAATATAGTATACAGTGTCAACTTATCGGTCCGGGGTGAATTGAGTTGTGACCATAAACGCATTTTTTCTTCATTTGATACATTATCCTGAACTATAACAGAAGCCAGTTCGTTTTCCATAAAGTATGATACAAGTGCTTGTCTTTCGTTGTTTTTCTTGACATGTTCAACCGCTCTGGATAAGATTTCATCAAGCTCATTTAAATCAAGAGGTTTGCTGATATAATCAAGTGCAGAAAGATGAATAGCTGATTTAAGATACTCTCTATCAGAGTATCCGCTTATAAAAATGAGTTCACAATCAGGGTGAAAGGTTCGGATCCGCCTGGCCATTTCTACCCCATTCATTCTCGGCATACGTACATCAGCCAATATAATATCTGGCAAATGCAAACGGGCAACATCTACTCCTTGCAATCCGTCTTCTGCTGTATAAACCTTTTTAATGCCCAGTTTTTTCCAGTCAATAAATTTTATGATACCATCCCGGGTATACTGTTCATCCTCAACTAATAACAACTCCATGCATACTCCCTCCGCCTCTAACAAGGATAGACCATCCCTATACAATACGCGTATAAATAGCGAAAAATAACATTATGCAATTTTAAAAAGGGCGAAGCTGATTCTATTATTTTACTAGAGCAACATTATGAAAACTCTGAAAAGACAATTATTAATACCATGAAACATATAAAACTAAACCTGTTATATCCATTGTTGCTTAAATTTATCTTTTCTCTCTATTAGAAACCTTATTCTAAACCTAATAAACCATGCCGGTACTATATCATATTATTTTCTTTTCTTAGAATGATTTGTTACTTTGGAATGACGATTATAGTTACTAAAAATACATACAGGGTTGATACGATTTAAATAATTAAAAATATTCTTTTTAAAGATAAATTTGGAAGGTAAATATTCTAAATATATTTTATTCTGAATATTTTATCGTGTCAACATCCTGACATTTTGCACATACTTGAATCAACAGATGAATAAATATCTTTCGATTTTTAATTTATTTACAAATGAATAACGAGATAAACTATCTAATACAGCATTAATGTATAAAAAAATAATGTGGAAATATAATATTTTACAAAGCAGACCATTAATACATTCCTATAAATTTAATAAAGCACCTATGGAGGATTAAGTCTATATAATGGTGTAAAAAGAAGTTGAGCCAAAGCTCATACCTCGG
>ERZ773359.1421-NODE-1421-length-33137-cov-16.291095_pt1 | contig 33137 bp, 34 predicted proteins | sample MGYA00374955_ERZ773359 | MGnify/ENA primary metagenome ERZ773359 (study PRJEB29098, sample SAMN04486028) | biogas fermenter metagenome | study: EMG produced TPA metagenomics assembly of the Biogas fermentation microbial communities from Germany - Plant 4 DNA1...
GAGCCTTGGCTCAAATTATTTTTCTTTTTACACCATTATACGGACTTAATCTAAAAGATAGTATAAAGTAATATTATATACTATAATAGGAAATATATGGCTTAAATATATCTTCAATAAGTATACAACTTCCTTCAAACAAGGGGGAGAAGTTATGATCAATTTAAGGGAACTTCCCATAGAACAGTTGACCAAGCTGGATTTTCAATGCTCCTGTGGCCATCATCATAAGGTAAGTATAGAAAATGTACTAATTGGGTCAGCAATACTAGAAGAGCTTCCTGAAATTTTATATCAATATAAGGGCAAAAGGATATTGTTGATAGCAGACAAAAACACCTATGAAGTAGCTGGTCAACAGGTTATAGATGTCCTTTCCAATGGTTTTTCATATAACAAGTTCATTTATCCAGATGATCATCTCGTTGCTGATGCAAAATCCCTGGGCGCCTTATTGATGGAAATAGAAGATAACATATCTTTAATGCTTACTATAGGGTCAGGAACCCTCAATGATATAACTAGATTTATTAGTGCAAAGACAAAAATTCCCTATGTTATTGTTGCCACTGCACCTTCTATGGATGGCTATGCTTCTGTAGTATCACCACTAATTAGAAATGGCGTAAAAACTACATTTAAAGGAGTGTACCCCATAGCTATAATAGGAGATACCCAGATAATGAAGGATGCCCCTATGCATATGCTGCATGCAGGTTTAGGTGATGTACTAGGCAAATACACTGGACTGGCTGATTGGAGAATGTCTAAGATAATGGGGTTAGAAAGAAATGAATCTTACTGTGACAATATTTCTAACCTGGTAGAAGCTGCTGTAAAAAAATGCCTGGATACAGCTTCTAAACTTTCAAGTCGAGATGAGGGTGCTATCCAAGCTATAATGGAAGGCTTAATACTTTCTGGCTTATGCATAGGTCTTGCTGGCCATTCAAGGCCTGCATCAGGATCTGAACATCAGATTGCCCACTACATTGAAATGAAATATTTGCAGGAAAACATCTACACCAAATGGCTTCATGGTAATAAGGTTGGTGTAGCTACTCTAGCTGTTTTACAAGCTTATGATTATCTGTTCAGTCAGGATATAGAAGACATACAAAGATCAACAAGCTATAGGGTATTTGACAAGGATAGATGGGCAAGAAGAGTGGAGAGATGCTATGGAGATATGGCAGATGAAATTTTCCATCTAAAGGAAGATAGCTTGCTTATAGATATTGAAGAACGAGAGGACAGGATGGACCTTATAGTTAGTAGATGGGAAGATATAAAGGCCAAGTGCTATTTAAATCTCCCTTCATCTAGTCAACTAATGGAATTATTGAAGGAGATAGGTGCCGTATGTAGTCCCAAGGATCTGGGTATGGATAGGCAATTATTTAAGGATAGCTTAATAGTAGCTAAAGAGATACGTAATCGCTATGGTATTATGCAGCTATTAGATGATTTAGGCATGCTAGAGGAAGCTGCAGAGTATATAGCAGATCAATATTATTAATTTAGGCGATTAGAGAGGGGAGAGTTATTTAATGAAGGAAAGGCGGATATTAAAAGATAAAAGATACTTTGTCCTAGATATGGATGGCACCTTTTATTTAGGGGATAAGTTGTTAGAAGGCTCATTAGCATTTATAGACAAGCTGAAGAGTAAAGGGCAAGATTTTCTCTTCTTTACCAACAATTCTTCCCAAAATCCTGAGGTATATATAAATAAGTTAAAAAGAATGGGATGTCCTATAGATAAAAATAAGTTGATTACTTCTGGGACGGTTACAATACACTATTTAAAAAAACATTATGGAAATTCTAGGGTTTATTTACTGGGAACACCTATGCTAACAGAGCAGTTTATTAATGAGGGCATAAATTTAGTTGAGGAGAAACCAGAACTGGTGGTGGCAGGATTTGATACTACCATCACATACGAAAAACTTTATAAAGCATGTACCTTTATACGCCATGGGGCAAAATTTTTGGCTACTCATCCTGATTTAAATTGCCCTGTTGAAGATGGTTTCTTGCCTGATTGTGGTGCTATTTGCGCCTTTATTACTGCTTCTACAGGGGTTTTACCTAAATATTTAGGCAAACCTTACACTGAGACTTTAGAATATATTTTAGACCATCTAAATTGTACTAAAAATGAAGTGGTTTTTGTGGGTGATAGGCTCAACACCGATATTGCTATTGGGGTAAACCATGGGGCTACTAGTGTTCTGGTTCTATCGGGAGCAACAAAATTGGAGGATGTAGAAAAATCAAAAATCCAACCAGATATTATTGTGGATAGGCTTGTAGATATTGTAAATTATCTGTAAAATAAAAATAAGATAATTAGAAGGGGGAAATGAATATGGCCTTTATCCAATGCGATTTCTTTTCAGAGGTATTGGGATTATCAACCTCTATGAATGTAATTTTACCACAACCAGCATCAGGGCAGATTGGCATGGAAGGCAGCCAAGCTGCGGATAAATATCCTGTTTTATATCTACTCCATGGTTTATCCGATGACCATACCATTTGGTCACGTCGCACTTCCATTGAGAGATATGTAGCATCTATGGGCCTAGCAGTGGTTATGCCTGCAGTACATAAGAGTTTCTACACCGATATGGATAGAGGGGATAAATATTGGACCTTTGTTAGTGAGGAACTGCCTAAAATAGTCCAATCTTTCTTCCCTATATCCGCAAAAAGAGAAGATAATTTTGTAGCCGGCCTATCTATGGGTGGATATGGTGCCTTTAAGCTAGCGCTTAACTGTCCTGACAAATTCGCTGCTGCTGCAAGTCTTTCCGGTGCTTTAGATATTGTAGCAATAATTGAAAGATCAAATTATGATAGGGGTTTTGAGAATATCTTTGGAGATTTGAGTAAAGTAAAAGGCAGCAACAATGACCTATTGTATTTAGCGGAGAAGGTGGCCAAATCAGATGGACCTAAACCTATGCTCTATCAGTGCTGCGGTACAGAGGATTTCCTATATCAAGATAATATTACCTTTAGGGATTGGGCTAAGCAGTTAGGTCTTGATCTTACCTATGAAGAAGAACCAGGAGAACACGAATGGGGCTATTGGGATAAAAAGATTCAAAGGGTACTGGAATGGCTTCCTTTAAATAAGTAATCAAAATAAAATTTTAAGCAAATCAAAGAACCGCGAAATAAATTCGCGGTTCTTTATGTAAGGGGTTTGGGGGTTTGGGTAACTTACGTTATTATAGTAACCGTTTTTACAAAAAATAAACATAAAATCGTGAAATATTTTTGAAAATTTAAAGGTGATTTTAAGATAATATAGTCAAGCAGTAGTAATGGACATAGGTTCTGTAAAATGATATTATTAGTTAGTACAGATACATCTTAATTGAGGTTAATTTTTTTGATTACATATAATACTATTATTTGTAATCAGAACAAATTTTATAAAATTTAGTGATATAGGAGGAATAGTATGAAACAAATAGAAACCAAGAGTGTCAATACTATCCGCGTACTTTCAGCGGAAATGGTAGAAAGAGCTAAATCTGGTCATCCAGGTATGCCAATGGGAGCAGCTCCAATGGCTTATGCGCTTTGGGCTAGGCAGATGAAACATAACCCAGCCAATCCTAATTGGGTAGACCGAGATCGTTTTATTTTATCGGCCGGTCATGCTTCTGCTTTGCTTTATTCCCTGCTTCACTTATTTGGATATGATCTACCCATGGATGAGCTAAAGCAGTTTAGACAATGGGGCAGCAAAACACCAGGTCATCCGGAATATGGTCATACTGTAGGTGTAGAGACCACAACAGGTCCACTAGGACAGGGATTTGCCACCGGTGTAGGTATGGCTTTGGCGGAAACCTATCTAGCTGCCAAATTCAACAGGCCTGGCTATGATATAGTAGACCATTATACCTATGTTCTTTCCGGTGATGGATGTATGATGGAAGGTATAACTGCTGAAGCTGCTTCTTTAGCAGGAACCTTAGAGCTGGACAAATTAATCGTACTATATGATTCCAATTCCATCACTATTGAAGGTGACACCAATATAGCCTTTAGAGAAGACGTAGGTAAGCGTTTTGAAGCTTATGGATGGCAAGTACTTAAAGTAGAAGATGGCAATGATATAGATGCAATTAGTAAAGCTATTGAAGAGGCAAAGGCTGAGAAGACCAAGCCATCTCTAATAATCATAACTACCCAGATAGGCTATGGAGCACCTACTAAACAGGGTAAAGCATCCGCTCACGGTGAGCCTTTGGGAGAAGAAAACCTCAAAGGAGCAAAAGAGTTTTTGGGTTGGACTTATGAAGAGGAGTTTTTTGTACCCCAAGAAGTTAGGGAGCATATGGAATCCCTTAAGCAGAAAGGTATTGAAGCTGAAAAAGCATGGCAGGAGAAATGGGAGGCTTATTCCAAGGAGTATCCTGAACTGGCAAAGGAATGGGAGCTATGGCATAGTGATGAGCTACCAGTAGATCTATTAAACGACGAAGATTTCTGGAAGTTCGAGGGTCCAGATGCTACTCGTTCGTCATCAGGTAAAGTTATCAATTATTTGGCTAAAGTTCTGCCCAACCTAATTGGAGGTTCTGCAGATCTGGGACCATCTAATAAGACATTCATGGAAGACAGGGGCAGTTTCTCAGCTGAAAATCGTACTGGCTCAAATCTACATTTTGGTGTTCGAGAGCATGCTATGGCAGCTATGGCTAATGGAATAGCCCTTCATGGTGGACTAAGACCCTATGTTGGAACCTTCTTTGTATTCTCCGACTATATGAAACCTGCTATGAGGCTTTCAGCTCTCATGGAATTACCTGTAGTATATATACTAACCCATGATAGTATTGGTGTAGGAGAAGACGGACCTACCCACGAACCTATCGAACACCTAGCTGCAATTAGAAGTATTCCAAACTTTACAGTATTCCGTCCTGCAGACTCTAAAGAAACTGCTGCTGGATGGTATGCAGCTCTTACTAGAAAGAATAGTCCCACAGCCTTGATACTTAGCCGTCAAAATCTGCCTTTATACCAAGAGACAGGTAAAGACGCGCTAAAGGGAGGCTATATCCTATTGGATTCTGAAAAAGAGACTCCTGATATAATCCTTATGGCTTCTGGATCAGAAGTAGAGTTTATTTATAAAGCCCATGGTATACTCAAAGAAAAGGGTATTGATGCCAGGGTAGTAAGCATGCCTTCTTTTGAACTCTTTGATGAGCAACCTGAGGAGTACAAGGAGAAGGTATTGCCTAAGGCAGTTAGAGCTCGTCTAGCTGTTGAGGCAGGATCTTCCTTTGGATGGCATAAGTATGTTGGGCTTGACGGAGATACAATTACATTAGATAGATTTGGCGCATCTGCACCAGGAAAGGTTCTCTTTGAGAAGTTTGGTTTTACTGTGGAAAACGTGGTAGAAAAAGCCCAGCAGCTTGTAAGAAAATAAAATTCTAGAATAAAAAGCGGTGGATTTTCCACCGCTTTTTGTATGCTGTACTATAAAACAGATTATTCTAATCATTATCTAGAATTTCCAATTCTAGGCTATCAAAGTCTATAGGCTCCATAAAATTATCTTGGGTCAGCACTATTCTTCTATAATCTTCATATTCCCTTTGATTTTTAGGAAACCATAGGGGACGCTGAAGATCAAATTCATAGCAAATCTCTTCAATACACTTATGAAGAGCATCTATCTCCTTTATATCATTTTCTAAGTATTCAGCCACCATATCTTTAACAATCTTGTTATTTTTCCTAACTAATCCCCATACTCGAAGCATAACCTAGATCACCTTATTTAATCTTATTCTTTTGTATTAATTGTTCTCATTATACCAGATAAATAAGAGACATGGAATGCAAAATATAGATTTATCTATAAAAAAAGGGGCAATATACATATAGGTGGGAGGTTTTAAGCTTGGTGGTTAGACTTTTTAGATTCATAAAGGCTATGTACTGCCGCTTGTTAGATGATGATATTTTGGCTTTAGGTGCCCAGATGGCCTATTATTTAATTCTGTCCTTTTTTCCTTTTTTAATATTTCTGATGGCATTAATAGGGAATAGTCCAATCTCTAGCCAGCAGGTACTTATGGGACTATTGGGCATCCTTCCTGAGGAGGCCTATATATTAGTTAGGAACACCGTTGTAGAAATAGTAGATACAAAGGCAGGCGGTCTGGCTCCTGTAAGCGGAATTTTGGCCCTGTGGTTTGCATCAAATGGAATAGGATCCATAATAACAGGCCTTAATAAAGCCTACGATGAGAAAGAAAGAAGACCATTTTGGCTGGTAAAGCTAATTTCCATAATATTTACCTTGCTTCTTTCTACGGTGATAATCTTTTCTTTTATTCTTTTAGTTTTCAGCGGAGTAATAAAAAAACAAATTTTAGATGGCATGGAGTTGGAACCCTCTTATCAAAATCTTTGGAATACAGGACGTTATATCTTTATTTCGTCAGTTATATTTCTAGTATTTTTAATACTATATAGGTTTACTCCCAGTAGACGAATGAGATGGAAGGAGGTAATTCCAGGCGCAATATTGGCTACCATAGGCTGGCTGGGAACATCCCTAGGATTTGCCTATTATGTTGATAATTTCTCCAATTATTCTCGGTTTTATGGGAGTATTGGTGGGGTGGTGGTTCTACTTATATGGCTTTATTATAGTGCTGTTATTGTACTATTGGGAGGAGAGTTAAATGCAGCACTGGCCTATGAGAAAAAAGCGAAAGATAGAGATAAAACTAGATGAATAGTTCGACAAGAACTTGACAATTTTTCAGTGTATAAATATAATAAGCATATTCGAGTTAAATTATGGAGGTTTAGTAATTATGGGTATCAAGGTTGCCAAATTTGGGGGCTCTTCCCTGGCAGATGCAGAACAGTTTAAAAAAGTTCGTTCTATAGTTATGATGGATGAAGAGCGTAGATATATAGTTCCTTCTGCACCTGGAAAAAGGCACTCTAGCGATCATAAGATAACTGATCTTCTTTACCTGTGCCAAGAACATGCTCAGAAAGGTATTCCTTTTGGTGAGATTTTTGAGCTTATTTCTACAAGATATTTGGAAATTGTAGAGGGATTGGGTTTGTCCTTAGATCTAGTGCCTATTCTCGAAGATATTAGAGAAAAGATTTTGGGAGGATATTCCGCTGAATATACTGCCAGCAGAGGGGAATATTTAAATGGTCTAATCTTAGCTGAATACTTGGGCTATGAGTTTATAGATCCAGCAGAAATTATTTTCTTTACCCAGTCTGGAACCTATGATGCTCAAGCAACTTTGCAGGCTGTTAGTCAGGTTTTGAGTAAGGTAGAAAGAGCCGTTATTCCAGGTTTTTATGGTTCAAGGCCTGATGGAGGAATCCAAACTTTTTCTAGAGGAGGATCCGATATTACAGGAGCCATAATAGCCCAGGGAGTAAAGGCTGATCTATATGAAAATTGGACCGATGTATCTGGATTTATGATGGCTGATCCCAGGATTGTCAATAATCCTAAACCAATAAAAGAAATAACCTATAAAGAACTCAGGGAGTTAGCTTATATGGGTGCAAACGTGCTTCATGAGGAAGCAGTTTTTCCTGTTAGACAAGCTGGAATTCCTATTAATATAAAAAATACCAATGATCCTGAAGCTCCAGGAACCCTTATTGTACCCAATGGAGAACAATATCATGGAACTGGTATGATTACAGGGATAGCAGGCAAGAAAGGCTTTACCGTTATATCCATAGAGAAGGCTATGATGAACTCAGAGCTGGGATTTGGTCGTAAGCTTTTATCCATAATAGAGTCCAGAGGAGTATCTTTCGAGCATATGCCTTCAGGAATTGATAGTATTTCACTAGTAATAGCAGATAATCAGCTAGAGGGAAAATTGGATGATATTATTGAAGATATAAAACAGCAACTAAAGCCTGATAGCGTAGAGGTAACTTCCAATATGGCTTTAATTGCTACTGTAGGTCATGGAATGGCCAGAACTCCTGGAATTTCAGGAAAGCTTTTTGGTGCTTTGGGTAAAGAAAATATCAATGTTAGAATGATTGCCCAAGGCTCTGGCGAGATGAATATAATAATAGGTGTAGAAAACGAAGATTTTGAGAGAGCCATACAGGCTATATATTTTGCTTTCGTAGATTAATACATAAAAAAGGTCTCCTATAATTGGGAGACCTTTTTTATGTTTCATAGCAGGTAAGAATTTCGCCGAAATATAGGGTATGGTAATCTGGATACCATTTTTCGTCCATGTCCCTATCTAAATTTTCGGGAATCAAATCTTGCTTATATACCACCCTACATTCATAGTGTAGAGAACATTCTTTAATGATGGGTGTTTTAATTTTTTGAGCAGGAACAGGGGTAAGGTTGCACTCCTTAAACTTATCATAATCTCGTCCTGATTTAGTTCCGCAGAAGGCTAGTTCTTTTCTTAAATCTTTACCCATAGGGATGCTAAGGGTAAACTCACCGGTTTGTTCTATAATACCATGGGTATATCTAGATTTTCTAACTGGGACAATAAATATGGGCTTTCCCCAAAAGAAATTGATGCCACCCCAGCCAACAACCATGGTGTTGATTTTATCATGGCCGGTGGTCAGGAAAATTCCTCCACGTTTTAGATATTGATCTACTTCCTTAATGTATTGATTGTAAGGTACTTCTTTCAATGCTATTCCTCCATTTCTCTAATAATTTGACCTATGATTTTGAAGCCTTTTTCAATATCATCCAAAGTTGAACGAGCAAACCCTAAGCGGAAGGTATTTTCACCCTTCCCATCTGTGAAGAAAATATCTCCTGGCATAAAGATAACATTTGCTTGGATACACTTGTCTAGGACTATACGGGCATCTATATTTTCATCTAGCTCAACAAATATATGAAGGCCTCCTTCGCCCAAGACTCTTTTATGGGGTATATACTTTTTGGCACATTCAAGGGCAAAATCATATTTTTCCCGGTAGATCCTTCGTGCTTTTTTTAGATATTTTTCAAGATTACCTGTTGCCAGATATTCATATAGTACTGCCTGATCCAAAAATGAGGTATGAATATCCCGGCTTCGCTTGACGCTTTCCAGCTTTGAAATAAGGTCTTTATCTCCTAAAATCCATCCAACTCTAAGGCCCGGGAATAAGACCTTTGATAGGCTGCCAATATAGATAACACTATTGCCACGGCCACACAGGGCGGCTAGAGGAGATAGATGGGAGCCAGAGTATCTAAGCTCCTCATTAAAACCATCCTCGATTATAGGTACCCTATACCGTGAAAAGATTTTTAATGCCTCAATTCTTTTTTCAGGGGACATAACTATCCCTGTAGGGTTATGGTATGAGGGTATTAGAAAACCCATGGATATAGGCCTGTTAGATAGGACTTTTTCCAATTCAGCTAAATTTATACCATCTTCCTCTATACCTACTCCCACTATATTTAGACCATGAAGTCTCATAATCTTTATAGCTGTGTTATGGGTGGGATTTTCACAAAGTATATAGTCACCTGGATTGGTGAGGGCAGATAGCACTATGTCAAAACCTTCAGTAAAGCCATTGGTTATCAGTATGTCTTTACCCGCTATATTGACTCCCTTGTTGCTCATGTATTGTAGAAGGTATTCTATGAGAGGCTTATATCCCTGAGCATATCCATAGTTTAGCAGTTTTTCTCCTTCAAGGGAGAAACGGTTTAAAAAGGCCCTTTTAAAATCCTCCACATCAAAAAGCTTATCATCAGGAGCAATGCTTTTAAAAGATATCATTCCTTTTTTCCATTTAGCTTCATGCTTAACAATATCCAGTTCATTTGCTAGTTTGGCATATGGATTGAGTCTAGAATTCCAGTCAAATTCCCATTGGTTTTGATAGTCAATATTGATGGCTGATACAAAGGTTCCCTTACCTCTAAGGATCTCAATAAATCCCTCATCCTGCAAGTATTCATAGGCTAAAATAACGGTATTACGGCTTACATTCAGGATACTACTAAGTTCCCTAGTGGAGGGAAGTTTTTGACCTTGGCCTAAAAGCCCTTTTAGGATCATTTGTTTAATATAATCCCTAATTTGTAAGTATAGGGGCCTGTCATCTGAAAAACTTATGTCTGTGAACATAGCCTTTCCCTCCAAATAATATACCATAAATTATTTTATTAACCAATTTGAAAAGAAAAACTCTTTTTATAATCCAAATATGGTATAATAAACCAAGAATCCATTTATTGAATAAATAAATAGACCCCAGGCAATTAATTTGAACTTATAATATTATGGTATCAGATTTTATGAGGTTGGGGTAGTATAATTAAGGCATAATTATAAGATAGGAGGATAAATAATGACAGATCTTATCTATATAATAATAGCTATTTTGGCTATAGCATTGATCATGAAGATTACAGCAAAAATTGTGAAGTTTGTTCTTACCGCTGCTGTAGTAGGTATTACGCTGTATATATTATTAAATTATGGATTCTTAAGTGGTTTATTCTAACTAGATTTTTTTGAAAGGTAGTCTTAGATGTATAAGGAAAGATTAAAGAAACAAATAGAGTTTATTATAGAAGTGGACAAGCTTAAGCAAATCTATAGACAGACTCTGTTGATGGATGGATCTAGAAATGAAAATGATGCAGAGCATTCGTGGCATTTAGCATTGATGGCCATGATTTTACATGAATATTCACCAAAGAAAGATTTGGATATTACCAAGGTTTTAAAGATGTTATTGGTACATGACTTAGTGGAGATCTATGCAGGGGATACCTTTTGCTATGACGAGGAAGCTAATCTAAACAAGACGGAGAGGGAGCTTAAGGCAGCTGAGCGGCTTTTTAATTTATTGCCATCAGATCAGAGCCAGGAGTTAAGAGCCTTATGGGATGAGTTTGAGGAAAGGAAGACCCCCGAAGCCCTTTTTGCAGCTTCTTTGGATCGGATTCAGCCCCTCATATGCAACTATCTAACTGGTGGACATACATGGGTTAAATACGGAGTAAAGAGTGACAAGGTCCTTGAGCGCAATCTTCTTGTCAAGGAAGGAGCCCCAGAGCTATGGAAGCTGGTGGAGGAGATAGTGGAGGATTCAATAAAAATGGGAATTTTAGAGAGAGGTTAAATATATTAGGTAATTTTAAAGGCTGGCAAGTTTCCCTTGCCAGCCTCTTCTGTCTTATGAAAATTTATCAGCCAAAAGCCTTATTTATCATATGTCCTTTCAGGATCAACACTATTTTTCTACTTTTTTTAAAAGACGGACAGGAATTACACAACTGGCTTTTCGCAAAAAGTGAAGGTCATGGAATTAGTGAAATAGGTTAACTTATGTGATAATGTAAATGGGATATATATAATTTACTTGAGTTACATGTACTTCACCATCTATAATACATAGGGGCATTAAACTATCATTCAGAGAAAAAATAATGAGAACTAGGTAATCCAGCCTTAGTTAGTATCAAGATTTAGGGTATATTAAATAAGGGGAACATAAAATAAATAGACTAATGGAGGATGGTATAAAAATGAATGAACCACAGATTAAACGCATGCTGCAAAAGCTTGTCCGTTTGGAAGAAACCCTTGAGCCTTATATTTTCTCTACTATAGGAGAGGTAAAGGTAAAACGATTTGAAACAACAGAGCAGTATCATCAAATACCAGAGGATGACAGCCTTTTTGTAGATACCACCAAAGGCGATACATGGGGAGGAGAGGGTGTATATTGCTGGTTTAAGGGAAAAGTCAGCCTTCCTAATGAATACAAGGGCCAGAAAATTTACATAATGCCTAAAGTAGGTGGTTTTGAGGGAATGCTGTGGATTAACGGAATTCCCAGAGGTATATTTACCAGTAAATATGCTACTACAGCTATAAGTGGAAACCACTATTGCAATATGCTAGTAGATAGTTACAATCCTGATGAAAATATAGATTTGGCTTTAGAATTCTATGCAGGGCATTATGTTATTGGAACCCAGCCTTTTGAGACCGAGCCTAAGTCCGATTTCCGTTATACATTTGATGGCATTTATCTCTGTTTAAAAAATCAAGACGTGTTAGACTTTATCCTGGACCTGCGCACCCTTAACCAGTTGGTAGAGAAAATGGATCCATTAAGCTTCAGGCGTGCTGACATTATCAAATGCCTAATAGATGTCCACAAAACAGTTTATTATTCAGTAGAGGATGTGGAAGAGGAAATATGGAGATCCGCTCTAAAGAAGGCAAGGGAAATAATGAAACCGATTCTAGAGGCTAGGAATGCAGAATCTGCCCCAATAGCTGGTATTGTTGGCCACTCTCATATGGATACGGCTTGGCTATGGCATATACCTGAAACTGTAAAGAAGTGTGCTAGAACCTATTCTAATGTGATAAGCCTGATGGAACAGTATCCTGAATATCGTTTCATACAAAGTTCCGCTTACCATACTGAAATGATCCGTCGCCATTATCCCAAATTGTTTGAAATGATACGGGAAAAGGTTATGGAAGGACGTTATGAGCCCAATGGTGCAGTATGGGTGGAGTGTGACTGTAATATTACTTCAGGAGAATCCATGATCCGTCAATTTCTCTGGGGTCAAAAATATACACAAAAACATTTTGGATATACATCCAACTGTTTCTGGCTGCCGGATACTTTCGGATATAGTGCTGCTATTCCCCAAATTATGAAAGGCTGTAGAGTGGACTATTTCCTTACAACAAAGATGTCTTGGAACGATACTAATAAGTTCCCCTATGAGACCTTCTATTGGGAAGGAATAGATGGCACAAGGGTATTTGCCCATTTTAATACAACCCACTGCTGGCCTGATCCAAAGTCATTGATTGAACAACTGGAAGGAAGAGGAAGTGCTAATTACCTGCAAGACAAGCATGTGTCCAAAAGGCGCTTAGTGGCCTATGGATTTGGGGATGGAGGCGGAGGTCCAGAGGCAAAGATGATAGAGATGGCAAGGCGAGTAAAGGACCTTGATGGCTGTCCCAAAGCTGAACATGTAAATGTAGGACAATTTTTGATTGAATTGGAGAAAGAAGCTATAAATCCTCCTGTATACAGGGGAGACCTTTATTTGGAACTACACCGTGGTACCCTTACCAATCAACATAGGATTAAGCGCAATAACCGTAAGGCTGAGCTGGCCTTGAGAGATTTGGAATTCTTGACGGTGTTAAGGGCTGTTTTTGAAGATAAAGTAGCGGAAGATACTGAAATCAGACCCCTTATGGAAACCTTGCTGGTGAACCAGTTCCACGATATTTTGCCAGGCACCTGTATTGCCAAGGCCCATGACCAGTCCTACCAAGAGATGGGGGAACTGCTGGAAAAAGCTGATATATTGATTAAAGATACCATTTCCACAGAGCCTGAAGAAAATACCCTATCTGTCATAAATACTTTAGGTTTTGACAGAGAAGAAATAATTTATATAAAAGATTTTGAAGGAAAAGTACCTGTAGATAAGGAATTACTTACCCAGCGAGTTCAGGATATACATGGGCAAGACCTGCTTTGCATTGGAAACCTTCACCTGCCCTCCATGGGTTCAAGGGTAATTGAGTTTGAAGAAGGAGATATATCCGGTGACCATAGCCAATCTCCCTTTAAATATGAAGGTAATGTTTTGACTACACCCTTTGCCCGAGTTACCTTTGGAGAAGATGGAACTATAGAATCCTTTATAGATACCCGGGTGAATCGAGAACTTCGAGGAGATGGGCTGCCTCTTAATACTTTCCTTATGGCAGAAGACGTACCAGCAGCATGGGATAGCTGGGACATAGATGCCGACTGTCAGATGAAATTTGAACCCTGTGCAGAGCTTGTAGATCGGGAAGTAGTGTCTGATGGAAAAGTACAGTTTAGAATCCGCAGTACTTATAAGCTGTCAGATAAGTCCACCTTAAAACAGGATATGATATTTTACTCTACAACTCCAAGGGTTGACTTTGAAACAATTGTAGACTGGAAGGATAAGCATCGTTTCCTCAAGGTAGGCTTTGATACAACAGTTAGGAGCAATTTTGCAAGGCATGAAATCCAGTTTGGGCATAGCTTGAAACCAACAAGCCGCAATAACAGCATAGAGCAGGCCATGTTTGAGGTAGTAAATCACAAATTTACGGATCTTTCCGAAACTCGCTACGGAGTGGCACTCCTTAATGACTGTAAATACGGCATTTCTGTGGAAGGGTCAGACATGCGATTGTCCCTACTAAAAGGGGGATGCAGACCTGATCCAAGAGGAGATGTGGGCGTGCATGAATTTGTGTATTCCTTCCTGCCCCATGTTGGAGGTTTCAGCGCTGAAAATGTTGTATTACCGGCTTACAGCCTTAACTCTAGACCAATTGTGAAACCGGGCAGAATAGAATTTAAATCCTTTGCCAAAGTAGATAGCAGCAACATTATAATTGAAGCAGTAAAATGCTGTGAAGAAAATCAGAGGGCTTTCATAATGAGGCTCTATGAGGCTGAAGGCACATATACCCGTGCAAAAGTGACTTTAGATAGGGTACCTGCATCAATTGAGATAACAAATATGTTGGAAGAAGTCCAAGAATCATTGGAGGCTGCACAAACCTTTGATCTTGATTTCCGTCCATTTGAAATTAAAACTATCAAGATCGGGTACTAAGATCTTAATAAAATAGTTTCCTTAAATAAAAAAATCTGGGGAGACACATGATGTTTCCCCAGATTTTTTATATTTAATACAAAGGATTAATCTAAAACAATTTCTTTACCCAATTTTGCAGAATCATATATACCGTTTAGAATCTTTTGGATAATGACTCCGTCATTTGCAGTAGCTATAGGCTCTTGTCCAGTTTTAATGCAGTCTAAGAAGTGCCTAATCTCATTGGCAAAAGGATCCTGAGGCTCTACTACTGGAGAAGAGTCCATGAGATATCCTTCTTCTTCACCATAGATGGTAAAGGGATTGAGGCTAGCTCCGGCTTTAGTTCCAAATATGTCGCTAAATATACCTGTATCCTTACCATTGATAGCCCAGCTTACGTCAAAGGTCATGGAAGCACCATTTTCAAATCTTATGAAGCCAGATGCTGAATCTTCGGTATTAAATACTAAGTTATCTGTATCAAAGGCTTCCCAGCGGCTAACACCTTTGGTCTTATAGTCACCAATTTTATCATAGGTACAAGCGCTAACGCTGACAGGACGAGGCTTACCCATAAAGTACCAGGTTAAGTCAATTGCATGGACACCAATGTCTATAACAGGGCCGCCTCCAGATTTGGATAGGTCAGTAAACCAGCCAAGGGGAGTTCCTCTTCTGCGGAACCAACCTGCTTTGGCATAATAGATTTCTCCAAGCTTCCCACTTTGAGCAATTTCTTTTATAACCTTGCTATCTGCCCTAAAGCGATTGGTGAATCCCATCATAAATACGATATTATTTTTTTCAGCAGCCTCTTTCATAGCTTCAGCTTCGGCAACGGTCATAGCCATAGGCTTTTCACATAGAACATGCTTGCCTGCGTTGGCAGCAGCAATAGCAGCTTCAGCATGTGCATTGTTCCAGGTACATACGCTAACAGCGTCTACCTCATCAATAGCAACTAGTTCCTTAATGCTACCTACAGCATGTTTAATGCCATATTTGTCTGCAACTTCTTTGGCTCTATCTAGCTTTAAATCACAAACAGCTACGATTTCTGCATCATTTTGCTTTAGGTAAGCAGGGATATGAGAATTTTGAGCAATGTTTCCTGCACCAATAAGACCAATACGAATTTTATCCATAGTTCTTCCTCCTATATTCTTATTATTTAATACCTTTTAAGTAATTTAGGCTTTTTTCAATACTTTCAAGTTGAGATATTTCAAATTCTTCTTGTTCTACAATGTACCATTTTGTTCCTAGTTCTTTTGCTAGGTTAAGGATTTCTACAAAATCCATTATGCCATTGCCAACTTCTGTGCTTATTTTCTCATCCAAGCTCTTCATATCCTTTATATGAATAAGGGAAGAATGCTGCTTAGGATATTTTCTCATAAAGTCAACGGATTTAAGTCCAGCATACTCTACCCAGAAGGTGTCAAGCTCCATATGAACTAGATCTGGATCAGTGTTGGAGAGAAGAATATCTAGACCATATTCGCCGTTGTATTTTTCAAATTCAAAGTCATGGTTGTGATAAGCAAATTGAATACCTTGTTCTTTACATTTTCTACCTATATCGTTAAACTTATCAGCCAGTCTCATATATGCATCATAGCTGTTTCTCATATGTTCTGGCAAGCCGGGGCATATTACATATTGGTTTCCTATTTCTAGGTTATAGTCGATAACTCTGTTTAATTCTTCTTCCAATGCATTAATGCCAGTATGACTTCCACAAGGGACTATACCTAAATCATCTAGAACTTTTTTTAGCTCTGAAGCGGGAGCATCAAAAAAACCTGCAAATTCTACACCCTGGTAACCTATTTTGGCCACCTTTTCCAAGGATCCAAAAAAGTCTTTTTCAGTAAGCTCTTTTATGGAATAAAGCTGTAGACCTATTTTTGCCATGAGTGCACACCCTCCTTATTATAATCTTAAAAATATATTACCATATCGGCGCTTTTCAGTATATAATGTAAATATATAAAAATTGTACGAATTTGTCATGGAGGAAATAGTCTTATGCAACAACCTTATTTTGAAGAGATAAAAATTGGTTGGGGAGATGCCCAGTATCCCTTTGACTGTCAAATATCTCATAATAAGAAAAAGGATTTTTTAATTAATCCTCATTGGCATTACTATATTGAAATACTCTATTTTTTGTCGGGACAAGCCAAGATATTATTAGGAGGCCAGTGTTATCTTGCCAATAAAGGCGATATGGTATTTATTAACGCTTGTGAGGTTCATTCCATTATAGCAGAGAAGGATGTAGATACTAAGTATATTGTATTAAAATTTGATCCTGAAATATTATATATGTCAAAATCTGTATTTGAAATGAAGTATATTCTTCCCCTAACCTGGGGAAATATATCCTATCAAAAAATATTTAAATCACAAGAATTAGATTCTACTATAATACCAAGGTTGATGAAAGATATTTATAGAGAGTTTCAGCACAAGAAATATGGATTTGAATTAGCGGTACAAACTGGGATTTGTAATATATTTCTTTGGGTTATTAGGTATTGGGAGAAAAAGAGTATTGTTTTGGAAACTGGCACAGTGCTCAAAGAAATAGATATACAAAGGTTTGGAAGACTATTCGATTATGTGGATCAAAATTATAGTCAGGAAATAACTTCTAGAGAGGCTGCCCAGATATGCAATATGAGTTATAGTTATTTTTCAAGAAAATTTAAGCAGGTTGTGGGTAAGACTTTTATAGAATATTTAAATCACGTGAGAATCCGGGAAGCGGAAAAACTTCTTTTAGGCAGTGATATGAATATAACTCAGATAGCCATGGCAGTGGGCTTTACTAGCTCTAGTTACTTTATAAAACAATTTAAGCGTATAAAAGGTGTATCACCAAAAAAGTACAGAATGAAAGGATATAAATAGTTTAAAACTGGTATACATTTACAGCAAATGCAATTTTGTTGTATAATTAAAGACATGCATGTCAAATATATATCATCTAGGAAGGAGCAGAAAAATGGACATACTATTAAAAGTGCCAGCTGTATTAATTGCCATATCTATTGTACTGGGAACAGCTATTTTGGCTGGATGTGGGAAAAAGGATGTGAAATATCCTACAGTGACCTTAACTATTGAAGGAAAAGGGGATATAGTAATTGAGCTTTATCCTGAAAAAGCACCTGAAACCGTTGCAAATTTTGTCACCTTAGTAGAAGAGGGCTTCTATGATGGATTGACCTTTCATCGTATTATCCCAGGATTTATGATACAGGGTGGCGATCCAGAAGGAATTGGAATAGGGGGACCTGGCTATACCATAAAAGGGGAGTTTGCTAGCAATGGTTTTACTCAGAATGATTTAAAGCATGTGCGTGGGGTAATATCCATGGCTAGGGCTCAGCATCCTGACTCTGCTGGAAGTCAGTTTTTTATCATGCATCAAGATGCTCCACATCTGGATGGAGAATATGCAGCATTTGGTAAGACTATTAAGGGTATGGACGTGGTGGATAAAATTGCTGAGACTCCTACAGATATAAATGACTTTCCCATAGAGCCTCAAATCATAAAAAAAGCAACAGTACAGCTGCCAGAGGATTATAAAAAGCCTGAGAAAAATCAATAAGACACAAAGGCCGCTATCCAATTATAGATAGCGGCCTTTTAAATTTAGCTGGAAAATTCCGATTTGACGCTTTGTATATCGTTAGGGCTAGCTGGCTGAGCAGGTTTATAATATCCTTTTTGTTCAGCTAGCTTAAAAAGATCATATTGGCATTTTTCATCACTATCACGCATTTGTTGGATAGTTTGACGAAATTGCTCATTACAAGCCTCAGTAATGACATTGGCGTACCCTGTAATACTACTTTTTAACATGGAAAGCACGTCATTTACCATATCTTTTTCCTGCATATTTATCACTCCTTTATCCTAAGAAACTCATCAGTCTTTGCTTATTTTGTTGGGCTTCCTGTGCTGACTGTTGGAATAATTGCTTTAGCTGTGGATCAGTGCACTGCTGAGCATAGGTAGATAGTTTTTGATAAGCCATCTCATGACTACCTATTAAATGACGGAGATTCTGAAGTTCTAGTTGGTTTAGTTTTGTCACAGAAAACACTCCTTTCTTAAGTAATCATACTTATCGTTTTCTGTAACAGTGATAAATATAACAGGTTAAGATTGCATCTTAAGTCTTTATACTTCTTAAAATCCAATAACCGCCTTTTTTGTTAATTACTTCACAATTACCATAGATTTCAGTTAATTTTTCTAATGTAGATTTTGCTCCTTGCTTTTTTTGAATAACCAGATAAAGAGCACCGTCTTTATCTAGATAATCAATGCTGTGCTCAAACAAAGGGTATATAACTTTTTTACCAGCCCTTATGGGTGGGTTACTAACTATGGCATTAAAGAGACCATCTACTTTTTCAAATCCGTCGCTTTGAAGTACAATGGCGTTTTCAACATTGTTTTGCTGTATATTTTGTCTTGACAGTTCTACTGCTCTATTATTTATATCTACCATAGTTATTTGGCAACTTGGATTAAGTTTAGCTAGGCTAATGCCAATAGGGCCATAACCACAGCCTAGATCTAAAATTTTGCCGTGAAGTGGAGGAAGGCTCTTGATAAGTATATCAGTTCCATAATCCACCCTGGTTTTAGAAAAAACCCCAGTATCTGCTATAAAGTTTAGCTCTAAATCCTTTATATTATAGTTAATGTGAAAAATACGACTCTTAGATTTTGGATTTTCACTATAATAATGTTCCATTTTTTCCTCCCTTATAAAAAACTCATTGAAAGCTTTATTTTATCATTATTGATTAGAAAGACAACTGGACATATCCAATAAATTAAGCTCATGCTCACTTAGCTCCCTTACTTGACCTGGTGCTAGTTTTTCATCTAAATATAGATTACCCATGCTTATCCGTTTTAAGTATAGAACTTTTTTACCCACTGCTTCAAACATGCGCTTGACCTGATGGTATTTTCCTTCAACTATAGTGACATGAACCTCAGATTTATCACAGCTCTTAAGAATGGACAATTGTGCAGGAAGGGTAGTAAAATCCTCATCAAGCTTTATTCCTTTTTGAAAGGTGTCTACATCCTCTGAAGTTACCCTGCCCTCTATAATGGCATAGTAGGTTTTCGGTACCCTATTTTTAGGAGAGAGAACTCTATGGGCTAGTTGTCCGTCATTGGTTAAAATCAGCAGACCTTCTGTATCCTTGTCCAATCTTCCCACAGGAAAAAGGTCAAGATGCTGGTACTGGGAGGGCAGCAGGTCCACAACTGTTTGGTGTAGGTTATCCATTGTTGCGGATATTACTCCCGCAGGCTTGTTCAGCATTAGGTAATAAAATTTTTTGTATGTTACAGCCTGGTTATCTACCATAACCTTGGCTTGAGTAGGATCTATTATATATCCTGGATCTCTTATTATATTGTTATCCACCAAAACCCTTTGTCCTTTTATGAGAGCTTTCACTTCCTTTCGAGAGCCTATTCCTGCATTGGATAGAAAGCGGTCTAAACGCATTTTTTTCAAAACCTTCATCCTCCGTTGAATTACTTGTCATTATATATATTATCTCTTATTGATAATGGGTATTAGTACAACAGATCAGTTATCATTATTGTATTGCAAGGCTTACAAACTTGTCCAGCAAAATTATTATTTCACACATTATTTATAGATTTCATATCCTGTTATTAGAAAGTAATGAGGGAGGGGAGTTAATGCCTGGAATAGATGTATTAGGTAGAAGATCTCGCGATGAAAAAGAGGATAGCTTGCTTTTCTTTTTCCTTCTGTTAGTAATAATTTTCTTCAATTGCGGCTTGTTTGATGACGGTGCCGAACTTTTATTCTTCTTCTTGCTATTAGTGCTATTATTTGGAGGAGGATCTTTCTTTAGAGGTTTTGGTGTTCAAAGCAAGGAAGGATGATTAATAGAAAAGCAAGTAAAAAGGCCATAGATTAGAATTTAAATCTATGGCCTTTTGTGAAAACATCACCATTTTGCACCTGAGGGTTCAGGGCAATAGCTATTCTTATCCAAGGCTCTAGCATGAACTAAACAACCACAGTGTTTGCAGGTGGTATTGTAGATTAGAGAAGAGCATGATTTACATGTTTTCAACCTGTTTTCATATATTTCTTTAGTTACAGCCCTATTTTGGTCTACAAGAGTGGCTTTTAATTTTTCATAGGTCTCATCTATTTCAACCCAAACAGAAGCAGTACATCCTTTGCATTCTGTCAATTTACTCATTGGTCAGCAGCTCCTTTGCTGATTTATTCTATAGCTAAAACCACAACTGATTTAGGTGGTAGATTGACAGAAAGTCTATTTTGATCAAGTTTAAAATCATTGAAGGTTGATGGTTGCACCTTATCAGGCTCTTGGAAGGTATTGTGATCTTGCATATTATCTGAGGTCAAAATTCTTCCCGATACTTTATTGGCGACAGAACCACGAAGTTCAATATCTATAGCAGCTGAGCTTTCATGATGAACATTACATAGGGAAATATGAATTACACCATGCCTATTCTTAGAAGCAGAAGCGTTTATTTGGGGTATTGAACTATCTCCACTGCTATATTTGGCACTTTCAAGGTCTATAGGCAGTAAAGTAGCATCCTGGTGAACTTTGTACATCTCAAATACATGATAAGTAGGAGTTCGAAGCATTTTTTCCCCTTCTGTCAATATGACAGCTTGGAGTACGTTTATTGTTTGGGCTATATTGGCCATATGCACTCTATCAGCATGGTTGTTGAAGATATTAAGGTTTGTTCCGGCCACCAGGGCATCTCGGAGAGTGTTTTGCTGGTACAAGAATCCAGGATTGGTTCCTGGTTCCACATCATACCAAGTTCCCCATTCATCTACAATAAGGCCAATTCGTTTTTCAGGATCGTACTTATCCATAATAGTGGAATGCTTGGTTATCAGCTCTTCCATATACATGGTTTTCTTCAGGGTGGTAAACCAGTCTTGTTCATTAAAATCTGTAGCCGAACCCTTAGCTTCCCAAGTACCAGGAACAGTATAATAATGTAAGCTTAAGCCATCCATCATTCTACTAGCTTCCCGCATTAAGACTTCTGTCCAGTGATAGTCATCTGCATTAGGGCCGCAGGCAATCTTATAGATTCTATTCTCACCGTAATTTCGCACATAGGTTTGGTAACGACGATATTCATCGGCGTAATATTCGGCTCTCATGTTGCCACCACATCCCCAGTTCTCGTTGCCAACCCCGAAATATTTTAGACGCCAAGGCTCCTCGCGACCGTTTTCCTTACGCCAATCTGCCATGGGAGAAGTCCCGTCAAAAGTTATGTACTCAACCCATTCCTGCATCTCTTGGACAGTGCCACTTCCTAGATTACCGCATATATAGGGTTCACACTCAAGAAGCTCACATAACTTCATAAACTCATGGGTACCGAAGTGATTGTTTTCAATAACACCTCCCCAATGGGTATTAATCATCTTCTTGCGCTTTTCCCTTGGGCCAACTCCATCCTTCCAATGATATTCATCTGCAAAACAGCCGCCTGGCCATCTTAGAACAGGTATCCCCATATCTTTGAGAGCCTCTAGTACATCATTACGGATACCATAAGTGTTAGGAATAGGAGAATCTTCTCCTACCCAGATACCCTCATAGATACATCTGCCTAGGTGTTCTGAAAAATGGCCATAGATAAAACGGCTAATAGTGGTGCTGCCCAGGTCCCCGTTTATGACTAGCCTGTTTTTCATAAAGAAACTCCCCCTTAATGATATTGTTAACCGGTAAGATTTATATTAATTTCATTATATTAGTATATTTATGGAAAGTCAATAACAACAATGGAAATTTTAACAGAAACTTAAACAATTTTTAGTATATATTCTATAAATATTTATTATATTCTTTACAAACTTGTATAAGCAATTTATAATTTTATTAACATTTAATAGGCCAATAGTTGAAGGATTTATATGTAAAGGAGCTAAAAAAATGAGGATAAAAGCAAGTGAAGAATGGTTATCCGTTTATGAAGCTTTAGCCAGTAAAGTAAGATTACAAATTATCAATATCCTTGCTCATGGACCTAAGAATATAAAGGAACTAGCTGACGCCTTAGATTTAAGTAGCGCAATAATGACTATGCATGTGAGAAAGTTAGAGAAAGCTGGCATTATTTGTAGCAAAAGAGTCAAGAGCAATGGTGGGATTCAAAAATTATGTAGTTTAGCCATAGATCGTTTGGAGATTGATTTTCCTAAAGCATTGGATAGTGAACGCAAATATCATGAGATAATAATACCTGTAGGCCATTATACCAATTTTAATATATTCCCTACTTGTGGATTGGCTACTAAAGAAAAGGTTATTGGATATTTTGATGACCCCAGATACTTTCTGGATGTTGAAAGGGTAAATGCTAAGATATTATGGTTTATGAAAGGATACATAGAATATAAAATTCCTAATTATCTAATGACCAACCAAGAACTTGATGAGTTGGAGATTAGTATGGAATTAGGCTCCGAAGCTCCGGGATATAACAATAATTGGCCCTCTAAGTTGAACTTCTATATAAATGGAAAATTAGTAGGGCAATGGACGAGTCCAGGGGATTTTGGCGATAAGAGAGGTAGGTTTACACCAGCTTGGTGGAGTAGCGATATAAACCAATACGGTTTGTTAAAAGTGCTTAAGATAAACCAAAAAGGCAGTTGGATTGATGGTGTAAAACTATCTAACGTTACTTTAGATGATTTAAATATTGGTCAAAATAGTTTAGATTTTAGGATTGAGGTATCAGAAGAAGATGGAGAGCCGGGAGGGCTAACCATATATGGAGCAGGGTTTGGTAATTATGATCAGGATATAATAGTTAGATTATACTATCGTTGATATATAAAAGTAATATGTAAACAAAGGCTATCCAAATAGCCTTTGTTTTTATTTTGTCTAGAGTTTATTAATCTGCATCAGTATGGGGTTTTAGTAATGCTCTAATTTATAAATAGTCATTTTTTGGTTATACTCTTTAATATATAAATTCAGCATAATAAACAAATTAAGAAAAATGGAAATATTTGTTGCGATTTTCTTTGATATGTAATATGATTAAGGTCACTAATATTTTGGATAGGAGAGCGTTGTATGAAAATAAAAATAGTTGCAGATAGCTGCTGCGATGTGAACTCGGAAGTTTTAAAGGAAACTAAGCTAGAACTGGTTCCTTTGACAATTGAAGTAAATGGTAAGAGATATAGGGATGATAGTGAGTTAGATATTGATAACTTAATAAGAGAGATGAAAGAATCTGACCAGGCACCTAAAACATCATGTCCTTCTCCTCAGGATTTTATTGAAGCATATAAGGGAGAAGAAAGTGTGTTTGTGGTTACTATATCATCTAAACTTAGCGGAACCTATAGAAGTGCCATGTTGGCAAAGGAGCTTTTCTTAGAAGAGGTAGGAAATAAATTTATTCATGTGTTTGATTCTTTTAGTGGATCTGTAGGTGAAACCTTGGTTAGCCTTAAAATTTCTGAACTAGTTCATAAGGGTTTAAAGGAAATGGAAATTGTAGAAAAAGTAAATGATTATATAAAAGAAATGAAGACTTTTTTCACCATTAAATCCCTTGATAATCTGGTAAAGGCAGGCCGGGTTAGCCATCTAGCTGCTAAGGTATCTTCAATGTTATCGGTCAGACTTATAATGGCAGAAAAAAATGGTGAGATCCAATTACATGAAAAGGTTATAGGCGCCAAGAGGGTATTTAAAAGGCTTGTAGAAGTCATTGGTGAACAGGGGCAGAATTTGGAAGAGAAGATATTAGGAATAGCTCATTGCAACTGCTTAGACAAAGCTTTGGCTTTTAAAGAGGAGGTACTAAAGCGCTATAACTTTAAAGATGTAATAATAGTAAAGACAGGGGGTATAAGTTCTGTCTATGCAGGTGAAGGGGGATTGGTCATTGCCTTTTAACACATCTTTCTTTTATAAATCCTAAATACAAATAAGGCGCTTTTAGAAAGCATGGTGTACAGGGTTGAGGATAACCTTGTAAGCCATGCTTTTTTGTTCTTATAAGGGGATTATGCTGCTTATTTAATATGACAATAAATTAGTATGTTTCATAAAAAGCCAAGAAAAATCACTACATATATAAAATAATGAATAAAAGAAGCTAAAAAATCATTGATATACATAAAAGGGCATTATATAATATATTATACAAATGCATCAAATGGATTTATAATAAATTAACCTGGGTGGGAGGTAATTGCTATGTATAGGATGGGTCAAGAAGAAATTGATGCCTTTACTAGAGTGGTTAATTCTGGGGAACTTTTTAGGATCGGAAGCAAAAATCAAGAAGTAGACAATTTTGAGAGGGAATTAGCAGAAAAAATATCGGTAGATTATGCTCTTTTTGTTACAGGAGGAACCACGGCTCTTATTGCTGCTCTTGTAGGCTTAGGCGTTGGCCCCGGAGATGAGGTAATTGTGCCAGCTTATACATTTATGGCATCGGCTTTGGCAGTAACAGCAGTAGGTGCAATACCTGTCATTGTTGATGTTGATGAGACCTTGATGATTGATCCGGAAGCAATCGAAAGAAATATAAGTCCTAATACCAAGGTTATTATGCCTGTTCACATGCTTGGATACCCGCAATATGGATAGCATTATGGACATTGCCAAACGATATAATTTAGCTGTTGTAGAGGATGCATGTCAGGCTGTAGGAGGAAGTTACAAAGGAAAGAGATTGGGCAGCATAGGGGATGCTGGAGCATTTAGCTTTAATTATTTCAAAATTATAAGCTGTGGAGAAGGGGGAGCCCTACTTACCAATAACAGAGACATATTCGAAAGGGCAGTTTATCAACATGATGGTGGCTCTACCTTCAGAGATGATTATGTAGAGCTTGCAAAAGATCAAAGAGGAGTATGGGATGAAAATAATAAGAAATTTCCCATCTATGAGAAATTTAGGACCCCTCCATTTGCTGGCATACAAGCAAGACAAAGTGAAATCAACGGCGCTATTATGAGAGTTCAGCTAAAACGCTTAGATGGTATACTGGAAGACTTACGAAAGGTTAAAAAGCAAATTGTGGATGGATTAGATGGGGTATCTGGACTAACATTATTAAAATCAAATGATTCAGAAGGAGACTGTGCTACCCATCTAGGATTTATCTTTTCTGACGAGGATATGGCAAGGAAATTTGCTTACAGTCCAGGAGTAGAGGGTGCCCTGCCTATAGATAGCGGAAGACATGTTTATATAAACTGGGATCCAATTATGAACAAAAGAGGAGCAAGCCATCCTGCCATGAATCCCTATAACATGCCACAAAACCAAGGACTTAACTTCAACTATAGCTATGATATGTGCAAGAAAACTTTAGAATTGTTAAGTAGGACAGTTAATATAGCTCTACATCCTGACTGGACAGAAGAACAGGTAGAGCAGAAAATAGACAGTATAAAGAAAGCGGCACAAAATATATAAAAAAAGCACTGTTATAACAGTGCTTTTTTACTATCCTTACTTATAGGGAAGGAACTACATTAACGGCTTGAGGACCACGAGGGCTTTGCTCGATGTCATATTCCACCTTTTGGCCTTCTTCTAAGGTTTTATATCCATCAACCTGGATAGCTGAAAAATGAACAAATACGTCATTGCCGTCTTCGCCTACAATAAAGCCGTAGCCCTTTTGGGAGTTGAACCATTTTACAGTACCTTTCATAAACATACACCTCCTTATGCATTTTATGTTTCATTTTGTTTCAATGCATATGAAAGTGTATGTTTACAACTTTCGGTAATGCATTAAAAAACTTTAAAAACGAACTCATCTCATTATATATTATATTCAAAAAAAGCTCAAGTTATAAAACAAAAAAATCTAATATTATTTTAAGGATTCTATGGTATAATATTGATGGTCAATGAGAAGAATGATTATTTTGTGATATTTTAGTGGGGAAGGGACGATGAAAGGAAGAAGAATTCTTTTATTTATTTGCACAGTAGTTTTTATTTATTCTTCAATGAATATATTGGCCTATTTTTATGAAGGTTATAGGAATAAAAAAATGCATCAGGAGTTAGGAGAGTTATTTCACACACAAGAGGGCCAATATGAAAAGGTTTCTGGAGTAGAACAAGAAGATTTGTCATGGGATGAAACAAATATAGCGGAAAAATTCATCCCAATTCTAGAAATAAATCCAGAAGTAGTTGGATGGCTTATCATTCCTGGGACAACTATTGATTATCCAGTGGTTCAAACTGATGACAATGAATATTATTTATCCCACGATATAAATGGTAAGGAATCAAAGAGAGGCGCTATTTTCATGGATTACCGCAATATTCCCAGTGGAGATGATAAGAATACCATATTGTACGGGCATAATATGCGGGATGGCTCCATGTTTAAAGATATAACTAAGTTTAAAGATAAGAATTTTTTTGAGGAAAATACTACCATATGGTTTTATACATTGGATAAATTAACTCAATGGGAGGTTTTTTCAGCATATGTAACAGAAGCGGGGTTTAATTATGTAAGAAAAGATTTCCAATCAGATGAAGATTACTTGGATTTTATTAATACTTTGAAGGATAAGTCCATGCATAAAATAGAAGTTGACCTTAATAAAGATGATAAGATAATAACCTTGTCCACATGCAGTTATGAGTTTGATGACGCCCGCTTTGTAGTCCATGCTAGAAGAGTAAGATGATGCAGCAGTTAAGGATACTAGGAGGTTAAACTAATGATAAAAGTAGGCTTGATAGGTATTAATGGATTTGGAAGGGTCCATGTGGAAAATGTGTTAAAGCTAGCGGCCAAGGGCATGGTAAAATGTGTAGCCTTTGCCGATATTAAAGTGGATAGGCAAGATGAGCAGTATCAACAGCTAATTGCTTTGGGTGCAAAACATTATACAGACTATAATGAAATGCTGGATAATCATAAGGAGTTAGATTTTGTAACCATAGCTACTCCTATACATTTGCATAAACCCATGGCAATAGATGCCTTAAACAAGGGGTTTAATGTTTTTTTGGAGAAACCCCCGGCAGTAACTATACAAGATATAGACGAAATTATAGAGGCTGCTAATAAAAGCGGTAAGTTATGTGAAGTAGGTTTTCAAACTATTACCGGAAAGGCCTTTAGAACTTTAGTCAAAAAGCTTAGAGATGGCCAGTTGGGAAGTGTTGGAAAGGTAGTAGGTGTTGGAATGTGGAAACGGACACAGGCCTATTACGAAAGAACTCCTTGGGCAGGCAAGCTTATCCATCATGGTAGCTATGTTTTAGATGGATCTATAACTAATCCTCTTGCCCATCTTTTGCATAATTGCCTTATAGTAGCAGGAAGTGGAGATGCGGATGCAGCAGTTCCAAAAAAAGTACAAGCTGAGCTTTATAAGGCACATCCTATTGAAGGGGAAGATACTAGCTGTATTAGGATTAAAACAGCAAATAATGTTGAGATAATGTTTTATACTACTTTGTGTCATACTGGACAGGACATTCCTTATATCAAGATATATGGAAGCAATGGTCAGGCAGTCTGGCACTATAATAATATATTAGAGTTTGAATATAAAGATGGTGGAAGGGAAAATTATGAATTTGAAGAGGAAGATTTGTTTTTAAACAAGCTCATAGAATTTATAGAGGCCTTACAAGGCAAAGAAATGGAGTTAAATTCTTCTATACACAAGTGTAAGAATTTTGTTTTAGTCTGCAACGGTGCCTATGAATCCAGTAGGGAAACTATCAATATCTCTGATGAATACTTAATAATAAAACCTGAAGATAATACCATAGCTACAAATATAAAAAATATAGACAAAATTATTGAAGAGGCTGCAAAGCAGGGGAAATTGTTTTCGGAACTATCCATTGAATGGGCAGTTTCAACTAGGCCCTTTTCAATGGAAGGTTACAATAGCTTTCAGCTCTTAAAGACAACTAATGGAGGTTTATATGGATAAATGTTTGGAACGACTAAAAAAGCTAACGGGTAATACTTTGAATGAAAACCAAGTTAGGATGATGAGCCCTCTTGTGCTAGCATACATAGGAGATACTATATATGATTTGTTGGTTAGAACCTATTTGATTTTAACCAATAAGGTAACTGTACACAATTTGCATAACCAAGCCATAAATTTTGTTAATGCAGGTGCTCAAGCCCATACTTTAGAGGCTATTTTTGAAAAACTTACGGACGAGGAGAAAAATATAGTACGCAGGGGCAGAAATGCAAAGTCAGGTACAGTGCCCAAAAATGCAGATATAGGAGAGTACAGGTATGCAACAGGTTTTGAAGCCTTGTTAGGCTATTTATATTTAACTGAGCAAACAGATCGCCTGATGGAGATAGGGGAATTAATCTTTGAAGCAAATTAAAAAAATGGTTTTTTAATAATTTTGGGAGGAAATAGATTATGAGTGAGGTCGGTTTGAAAGTAAAACTGTTAAGATACACACCAGAACCAGAAAAAGTTATAGCTATGGCAGCCAAGCTGTGTTATTCTGCTGCTGATATCGATGAATTGGCTCAAGGAATTGAGCAAAAGGATCAAGCAAACTTTTTGCAGAGATTAATGGATATGGGTCATCTATCACCTGTGGAACATGTCAGCTTTACCTTTGGGGTTGAAGGAGTTTCTAGAAGTTTGTTAGCTCAAATAACCAGACATCGCATAGCCAGCTTTAGTGTCAAATCCCAAAGATATGTTGGTGAACAGTCTCATGGGGAAGGGACTTTTAATTATATAATCCCCCCTAGAATTAAAGAGCTGGGAGATGAGTATGTAGAAAAGTTTGAAAAGCAGATGAGACAGATTCAAATTTGGTATGATCAATGGATCGAAGCTTTGGGTAATCAGGGGGAAAAATCCAACGAAGATGCCCGGTTTGTATTGCCCAATGCGGCAGAGACCAAGTTTGTTGTAACTATGAATGCCAGGGAGCTTTTACACTTTTTTAGTCTTCGCTGCTGTAACCGTGCTCAGTGGGAAATTAGAAATCTGGCAATAGAGATGCTAAAACTAGTTAAGGAAGTAGCCCCTAATTTATTTAAAAATGCTGGACCTGGATGTGTAAGGGGTAAATGTCCTGAAGGAAAAATGACCTGTGGCAGGGCGGGGGAAGTAAGGGAGAAGTTTTTAACCTTATAAAAAATAAAAGGAGTAAATCAACATGAAAAAGAGGAACAAAAAGTCTTTGGTCAAACAGGAAGTTAGGACAGAAAATAAAATAAATGGGCAAGATGAATTTAACGAAAACCAAGTAGAGGGACGGAATCCTGTATTGGAGGTTTTTCGTTCAGGTAGGACTGTTGATAAGCTTCTAATTGCACGAGGCAGCAGGGAAGGATCTATCCTGGAGATTATCCGGAAAGCTAAAGAACAGGGTGTAGTGGTACAAGAAGTGGATAGAAGAAGGTTGGATGAGTTATCCCTAACCGACGGGTCCCATCAAGGGGTTATAGCATTTGTTACCCCCTATTCCTATGTAGGGGTAGATGAAATTTTGGCCCATGCATCAGAAAAAAATGAACCTCCTTTTGTTATAGTCTTAGATGAAATAACAGATCCTCACAATTTTGGGTCTATAATAAGGACAGCGGAATCTTGCGGGGCACATGGAATTATTATTCCTAAAAGGCGTGCTGTAGGCCTGACTCCATCGGTGATAAAGGCATCAGCTGGTGCTGTTGAATTTATGCCCATAGCCAAGGTAACCAACATTGCTTCCACTCTTGAAAGTCTAAAAAAGCATGGTTTGTGGGTAGCAGGTGCAGATATGGATGGAGATTTATATACTTCTAAGGATTTAACAGGCCCCATAGCCTTGGTTATTGGAAGCGAAGGCAAAGGATTGGGGCGTCTTGTAAAGGACAAATGCGATTTTCTAATAAGGATCCCCCAAAAGGGTAGAATATCATCTCTGAATGCTTCGGTGGCGGCAGGAGTTTTAATGTATGAGATAGTGAGACAAAGGGGCCAGGAATAAGGAAATAGAGGCCTTGAAATGGCAAAGATAGCTTGACTTGCTAGGATTATGTAATGTATAATTGACTTGTTGATATTATTGCACTTCCTGACTATTGTTGACATTATTGTGGGGGGATTTTGGTGGAGTTAGCTACTGCCAAAGAAAAAGCTGTTGACTATGATGAGATGCTAGACGAAGAAATCGTTGAACTAGCTTTAAATGGAGATTCATATGCACTAGAGTATTTGCTGAATAAATATAAGAACTTTGTAAGGGCTAAAGCACGCTCTTATTTCCTCATAGGTGCAGATCGTGAGGATATAGTGCAGGAAGGAATGATAGGCTTATATAAGGCTATTAGAGACTATAGACCCAATAAGCTTTCTTCCTTTAAGGCTTTTGCAGAGTTATGTGTTACTCGGCAGATTATCACTGCCATTAAAACAGCTACTCGTCAAAAACATATTCCTCTCAACTCATATATTTCCCTTAATAAGCCTATATATGACGAAGAGTCCGATAGGACCCTTATGGACGTTATATCAGGAGTTAGGGTTACAGATCCAGAGGAGCTTATAATAAGGCAAGAAGAATTTTCTGATATAGAAAATGTTATTGAAGAATTGTTAAGTGATCTGGAATGGGAAGTGCTAACATCCTACCTTCAAGGGAAAACATACCAAGAGATTGCTGCTGAATTGGACAGGCATGTAAAATCCATAGATAATGCCCTGCAGAGGGTTAAACGGAAGGTAGAGCGTTATCTAGAAGAAAGGGAATAATTTTTTAAAAAAGTTGTTGACAAAATCAATTTTTAGATGTATTATATAATGTGTTCATTGCAATGACGTTATTAAACGTGACACTCTCAAGCATGCTGATCTTTTCGTTAGAAACGAATAGACAACATGCGGGTGTAGTTTAATGGTAGAATACCAGCTTCCCAAGCTGGTCGCGTGGGTTCGATTCCCATCACCCGCTCCATATTTACATTTATTTTTAAGCCCATGTAGCTCAGTAGGTAGAGCGCCGCCATGGTAAGGCGGAGGTCACCGGTTCGAGCCCGGTCGTGGGCTCCATTATTATATAATAAACAAAAAGAAACACCTGGCCATGTGTAATTAGAATTTACATAAAAATGACTGTAGCCGGGTCATAAAGGAGGAAAAGAAAAGATGGCTAAAGAGAAATTTGAAAGAACGAAGCCACACGTGAACATAGGAACCATTGGACACGTTGACCATGGTAAGACAACCTTAACAGCAGCAATCACAATGGTATTGTCCAAGGTAGGAAAAGCTCAGGGAGCGAAATATGATGAGATTGATAAGGCTCCTGAAGAGAAGGAACGTGGAATTACCATTAACACATCCCACGTTGAATATGAGACAGACAACCGTCACTATGCCCACGTTGACTGTCCCGGCCACGCTGACTATGTAAAGAACATGATTACCGGTGCGGCACAGATGGACGGAGCAATCCTTGTAGTATCTGCAGCTGACGGTCCAATGCCTCAAACAAGAGAGCACATTCTACTAGCAAGACAGGTTGGCGTACCATACATTATTGTGTTCATGAACAAGACTGATATGGTAGACGATGAGGAGCTACTTGAGCTAGTAGAGATGGAAGTAAGAGAGCTTCTAAATGAGTATGAGTTCCCAGGAGACGATATTCCAATCGTAAAGGGATCTGCTCTTAAGGCATTAGAGGCAGTACTAAATGATGATTCCATTGACGTAACTGCAAATGAAGACTGCAAGCCAATCTTAGAGCTAATGGAAGCAGTAGACGAGTACATTCCAACACCCGAGAGAGACGTAGACAAGCCATTCTTGATGCCTGTTGAGGACGTATTCTCCATCACAGGACGTGGAACAGTTGCTACAGGTAGGGTAGAGCGTGGAACTATTAAAGTATCCGATACCGTTGAGATTGTAGGTTTAACTGATGAGCCAAGAAGCGTTGTAGTAACTGGTGTAGAGATGTTTAGAAAGATTCTTGACCAAGCAGTAGCAGGAGACAACATTGGAGCTTTGCTAAGAGGCGTACAAAGGGATGAGATTGAGAGAGGTCAGGTATTAGCTCAGCCAGGTAGCATCAAGCCTCATACCAAGTTTAAGGCTCAGGTTTATATCTTGACCAAAGAAGAAGGAGGAAGACATACACCCTTCTTTAACGGTTACAGACCTCAGTTCTACTTTAGAACAACTGACGTTACAGGCGTAATCAATCTACCTGAAGGAGTAGAGATGGTAATGCCTGGTGACAACATTGACATGGAAGTAGAGCTTATCACCCCCATTGCTATAGAAGAAGGACTAAGATTTGCTATCCGCGAAGGTGGTAGAACTGTTGGTGCTGGCGT
>ERZ773359.1424-NODE-1424-length-33111-cov-8.367498_pt1 | contig 33111 bp, 31 predicted proteins | sample MGYA00374955_ERZ773359 | MGnify/ENA primary metagenome ERZ773359 (study PRJEB29098, sample SAMN04486028) | biogas fermenter metagenome | study: EMG produced TPA metagenomics assembly of the Biogas fermentation microbial communities from Germany - Plant 4 DNA1...
ATATTTTATACTTGCCCCTATTGTTATCTTAACATATAGAATAATGCAAATGCTATTGCTGCACCAGCAATTAAGCCAAATACTGCTATTTTAATGCTGTCTGTCTTTATTGTAGCTGTCTTTGTTAATCTTCTTCCAATATAAATAGCGGCTATCGCAATAATAACCGCTGCAATTGTAAATATTCTCATTTTCTCAATCCCCTCCCATACTTTAAACTTATTGCCCCCTACTTGTCCTCGCATTACATTCGAATGCATTTGCTGTGTACCCTATCTTTTTAGCTCTTTGAATGATGGACTCTAATTTCATTCTAGCTGCATTAGTCCGTTTAATAGCTATGTCAATAAAATCATGAGCCGCATTTTGTTCCTGTAAAACAGCTATTTCATATTCTTTTTTGGCTTGTTCAAATTCCTCTCGGATATTCATACTTAAACCTCCCATAGCTATCTTCTACTAAATTATACCAATAACTATGGGAGTGTATTTTTAATTGCAGTTTTTAGTATCCTAAGCTTCTTATTCTTTCAATCTCCGCTTTTAACTCCTGTTCTCCAAGATTTAATATCTTGTCAATTCTCTCCCCCTCAACAGCACAAAGTATCAGATAATTCAGTAGAGTACAAATCTCTTCAGCACCTAATACACCCATATCTTTATCAAATTCTGCGTACTTCAAACTATCTACCATGTCATAGTCACCATTATTGACGTATTTATCCATCATTTCATCGTATTTCCTGCCAACTTTGTTAGCTTCTCCATATTTCATTAAGCCGCCTTCTATGTCATAAATGATTGCTGGCTTTTCAACAATGTGACCATTTGGGTTATAGATGCTTCCATACTCTACTTTATACACTCTTTTCTCTATTTCTCTTGCCTTACTCAATATTTATCCTCCTATTGAACTTAATCTACAAGTGATTTCATTAAATATGGCATGTATGCCTTTTCTCTAGTTTCTCTACTATCTGCTTTAACCGGTCTTTTTGCTGTAACTTCAACGTCTACACTCTTTATTAAGCTGAGTGCGTATAAAGCTTGCTCAACAGCATCTTCACCAAGATAGTCTTTTTCATTAAGGAGTAATTCCCTTACTTTGTTTATATCTTTTAAACTAGCAAAGTCTGTTTCCTTAGTTTCAAGATGTGCTATAAATTTATCAAATGCTTTTGGACCGAACCCCTTAACGCCTTTAATTACATCACTTTTATCTCCACACAATGCTTTATATAAAATCATTGTGTTAAATCTCATATCACATTTGAGTTCATTACTCATATATTCTGCAAAGTTATTTATTGAAATTGGTGTATGACTACTTCCAAAGTCACCTTTTTTACCTTTGTTACCTACTTTGTATCTCATGATTCCAACTTTATCACTTAAATAACACATTAAATCGCTATCTGGTGTATAAATTACTGTGAAGTCGAAATCGTTTTCATATCGCCTAACTAAATCTGCTATTAAATCATCTGCCTCTTTTCCATCTTCCTTATAAATATTGTAACCGGCAGTTGTTAAAATCTCTTTGATTGTTTCTATGGCTTTGAAGTCCTCATTGTCAAATCTATTCGGTCTGTTGGACTTGTATTCTTCGTCTTTATCTTTTCTCTGAGATTTACTATCAAAACAAACGGAGACGGTCACCTCTTTATCCCTTGAACCCCAATATTTCCTGAAACTTTCTAAGTCTTTCAAAGGATAGTATATTCTTGTCGTATCAATCTCTACACCGTCTTTAATGCAAGATAACCTCGTTTTTTTACCTGCTAAGATACTATAAATATGCCTGTGATATAAATACTGAAAATCTACTATCAAATGGAGACCAGCCATGATTATGTACCTACCCTTTCTTTATTTTATATCAATTTTATTTGTTTCGTGTAGACCGTAAGGCGCGATCCATCTTCTGTGTTTATTTATATATTCTACATTTGCGTTTACAAATTGTTCTAGTTTAGTATCTTTAATTTTTTCAGCATATACTACTTTATTACCAGACCAATTAGCTATCTCTCTGATGTCGCCTTCATCTTTATACTTTGCATACAAGGAGCAATTATCAATGATAATTATATCATCTTTGTGATTTATCTCAATTGGCTTGATAAAGCCAAATCTTGTCATTCTTATGATTTTTTCCTGTGTCTTACCACTGACAGTCGCTCTTTCTAGATTGACTAATTTAAACCTTTCCTCGTAATCTTCTAATTTAAGAACAATCTTCTTACCAGAATCCGGGTCATTTATAGCAGTTACTAATGCACAATGTAATTTTCCGCTATCGTCTATAGCCCATTTTACACATTGTATTTCAGTTCTACATTCAACTTTTTCACCGTTAACCTCTTTGTTATTACTCTGTCTAATATATATTACATCACATAATTGCCTTGCTTTAAATGGCATCAGCACTAACTTGTTCTCCTCTATCTCCTTTAACTTTGTTAATAATTCTCTTCCATTGTTACATCCTGACGCATTTATGTATTCTCTAAGAATTAATCTTGCATTTTTATTGTTATACCCATTAAATCTTTGCTCCATAGGTATTGATATGTCTTTTAACTCTTTCAATACCTTTGATGCTGTTCCATCTCCATAAATCCTAATACCTGTTGCTATTAATGCTCCCTTTGAGTACTTATTATCAATTTCACCTATTGATGTTTGTACTGTATCAATCTCATTTAAAAATGTTGCTAATCTTCTTCCTACTGCGTATTCGCATAATCCTTTACAATTTTCTTGTCCGCATTTGCAAATCCCCATAATGTTCTTACCTCCAGTTATTATATTGCTTTGTTAAAAAATAATAATGCTTGATAAATTTCATTTATTGCCTCTTCTGCTGACATTAATCTCTCAACCCCTAGATAATCTAGTCGTTGTACTGTATTAAAGTCGCAGACTATCATTTCACCAATATTACTTTGTACATAATCTATGCTGTATATAGGGAAAGGTATTCTGTAATTATACCCACTCTGCAATTCCTCTAAAATCAAAAGCTCGTTCTCTATTAAATAATCAGAGTTCCTTAAGACACATTTAAACCTCCTCTTTCCTATAACTAGTATCTTATAAGTAATACATTGACTTTTTAAAAAATACTCTGTTCCTAACTTATTTGGATACATTAAGCTAGCTTCGGATAGACTCATTACAGTTTTCCCGTTACCCCTATGTGCTTTAGTATTAGTGTATACCACAACATTACTTATAGTTGGACTCATTCTGTTGATTGGTTCCACTCTAACAACCTTGCTACCTAAGTTACTCATAAAACGGAGTTCCTCTATTTTGCCAGGCACATTTGCAAATACTCTATTATATACAACCGAATTTTCATTAACAACAGCTTGAGCTGCCTTGTCATAATAATCTACAAAATCCGATACAATTACTAAATTAGGCGTGCCTGTCATATAGATACTCCTTCCTAATTTTCTTCTTTATTTATTAAATGCTTAAACGTTTCATTTAAAAATAAAACGTTTTCTCTTAAATCTTTTATATCTATGCCATCCGGTACATCTACCTCTATCATAGGTGCTTTTGTTATATATTGAAACGACTCTTTAATTTTACTAATCTTTTCAGGTGTTCCATTAGCGATATATACTAAGCTATCTTTACGAATAGCTAGTAATATCTTTTCTTTTATATTGACTTCACTATCTCCTATATTATTAATTGTTAGTTTAGTAGCATTATTCACCAACTGTTTCACCTCCAAACCCTAAAAAGTCAGACATATCACTAAGAGTACCAAATTCATCGTTACTTAAAATATTTATGTCATTATTAATAATATCGTCATCTTCTACAAAGAAGCTATCAGGCGATACAATAGTATTTTTCTTAGTATCTTTAGTATCTGACTCAATTTCAACAGGTATTCCAAAAACATCAAAGGGGTCTCTCTTAGATAGCCTTAGTTTTTTATACTCTTCCATAATAACGTCATATTGTTTTTCAGAGCATTTCTTATATCTAAGAACGCTTTCTATTATTTTAGCCACAAATCCACTCTTTTTAAATAAAGGATGCTTTACTATTTCCTTTATCTTATCAACAAGCTCATCATTAAATAAATTAGGCTTATTGCCCTTTAATTTCTTAGGTATCTCCTCAATTATTGGCTCCTGCTCAACAGGTTTTGTGAGCTTCTCATAAACCTTTTTGACTATATACAGTTGCTTTTCGGATATTGCATACTTTTTATATTTTAAACACTTTTCAGCAATATCTAAAGCAATTCTGTCATAATTAGTATCCTCTGTTCCATTCTTTTTAATGAACTTAAGCATTGCGACTAGACTGCCTTCTTTGATTTCATCATCTGCTTTATCAGGGTACTCTATCGGTTTCGCCCCTTTTGCAAGCTCTTTTATATCTTTCTCAAAGAATTCCTCACTACTCAACCACTCGATAGCATCCATTATTTTATTATGCAGTTTTTCTAGCTTTGTAAAATCATCTTTGTATCTCTCTGCACCTGATTGGTAGTAATATCTTTCATCTCCCGTTACACACCAACCAAATAATAACAGCTTTGCTCTTTTCTCTTGTGGTAGAAAGTAAGTATCTTTCTTATAAACTCCGCTTACTATTGATTTAATTTCATTTTTTGTAGCTAATCTTTCCCCCATAGCTGTAGAAACGTAATAAACTGTTTGTTTACTTGCTTCTACTAATCTCCTAAAGTCTGTTTTACCCCCATTACTGAGTTTGTCATATGCTAGTTTAAACTTCAATAGAAGTTCTAGCATTTTATATTGTCGCTCTTTCTTAATTTCATCTTGTTTTACATACGAATTTATAAGCTGTACAAGATAGATATTACTATCTCTTAACTCTGCTATAATCTTCTTATCATACCCTCCCCTGTCAGCTAATTCCTCTAAAATATTTTCTGCTACTTTTATTCTATACTGCTCTATTAATACATTTTTATAGTATTTAATTAGTGACAAAGGTAAAGGTAAGTTGTATTTTACAAACTGGTAACAGTAAAATATTTCATTTTCCTTGGATGTTTGGTTATCATCATAGAGTATAGCAAGTATATCTCTGATCCTATCATATCTTTTCAATTCGAATTCATTCAACACTTGATTGTCGTTGATATAGCATATATAGTGCAACTCATTCAATGTTTCGTTAATAATATTTTTTAATATCCTTATTTCGCTCTCATTTGCCCCTATGTCCGCTAATTTATCTACATCGACAATCCTTGACATACTATCTTCTTGTATAACGCAACCAACATATACTATTCCAGTCTCACTTTTTATACTTATAGATGATAATCCACAAATTAACCATTTAAGCTGTTTGTCTGCTAATTTAGAAGAAGGTATTATTTCCTTATAGTTCTTAGCAGTAGTCCATTGGAAATATTTCCGCAATAAGTCTATTTGTTCTGAAGATAACTTTGCAAATACTTCATATTCATTATTAAATGTATTACGATACTCCCAATACTCTATGCTATTAATCGAACCAAATCCCATGCTGTCCTCCCTCTCTTCTATATTAACCTTCATTTAAGAATGAACTAATTAAATCTAAATCTACGTCTTTTCCAAAATCTAATATTTCATTATCTATATTATCTGTACTATCATTTTTAACTTCAACACCAGCAGTATTTTCAACTGCCTCAATTTTAGTATTTTTTATCACTTTATTTTCACTATTAACTATATTTTGGTTAGAAATCACCGTTGGCGCTTGAGTCTGGACAACAACCGATTGCTTAATTTCAGAAATAATTCCATCGTAGCTATTAATTATAAATTCCAAAGTCTCTTCCACATCTTTAGCCACATTTTCTACTTTATTTGATTCAAAATTATGTAATGCGCCTAAACCTAAAATAGTACAAAGCTCGTTTATTTGCTTTTGCAGTATAAACTGTGCTTGTAATAGGTTTTTAGATTTATCCTCAAGACCTAGCTTTTTACCCATTAAAGCTAAAGCATACATTTTAACAGCGATATCATATATGTCGTCTACCTTTTTGCACATGTTTCTTACTTTTTGCTCTACACCCTTAAAGAATTCCCTTCGATTATCAGTTAAACCGTAGTTTTCTATTTTTAATCCTAGCTGTCTTAACTCAACTGGATTCTCGAAAGCGATTCGTATTAAGTTTGATATAAAGTCACCAAGTTTATGCCTTGACTTTAAACTTTCCAGTTGTTGAATTATGTCTTTTTCTTTCTCTTTATCGTAGCATAAAGTAGCCCCGAGCTTAAATCTTTCTTCCATTATCTATCCTCCACTTTCTATTTATTTATCTCAATATCATTTCTGTTAGCTGTTTTAGCCTGTCTTTCAATATGCTTACCTTGTTATAAGGTATTCTGTCACCATAGATTTTCATATCACGCCCAAACACAATATAATTCGTTGACGGTACAATCTTCCTTGTCAGCTCGTCAATCTTGTCATTTTTAGCTAAGTTAAGCACCCATAGAGACTTTTCTAATGTTATATTTAACATTTGAAGACGTAAATACAAGGTTCTACAATCGCCACCATCATTTAAGGCTACAACCACATTCTTAAATGAAATGCTATCTAACATTTTTATTAATGCATTTGTTATTTCAGAACCACCTATTCTACCACAATCTACAACGATATAATCATACTCATTACCTAAGTATGTAAAGAGTTCTGAAAAGTCTACTGCCATCAATTTATAGAGGTCAATTTTTGTATATATGCCAGAGAAATAATCCAATCTTTCAGTCCAATCTTTTGAATGATTTATATTAATTAATATATCCGACATATGCTTTATTACATAACTTGTACCTTTTTCAACTAAAGCACCAAAGCCAGTTTTCTTTATCTCATTATCTATTTCGGGTAATTCCTTTTTCATTGGTCTAACTTTGAACCAAATGTCTATCTTAGGACTAACTATGTCTAAATCCATTATTAATACTCTGCCTTTTAGCTCATAAGCCAATGACACAGCAGTAGATGTTGTACCGTAACTACCACTTCCAAATACGGGTATTACAAATGCTCTACCCGTATAATCACAATTAATTCGCATAGACTCCCCAGCACCCACTTGACGAGCGGCTGCTTTCAAAGAAATTTTTAATGCTCTATTTTCCTCGTCTATACTAGCAATTAATCTGTCTTTTTCATTTATTATTCTTTGTAACTCGTCATTATCTCTACGCATTTTACCTAATTCTTCTGCAAGAGTTGAATTGCTCTCTTGAAGTGCTAAGATGTTTTCTTTCATTTCTTCAACACCCATAGATTCATATCTACGTACTTCAAGATTTTGTTCATTGACTATTCTCTGAGTCATTTCAAGTATGCTTTTCGTATCAGCCAACTCCTGCTCTAGCTCAGCAATCTTTTTATTCTTACTCTCTAACTCTAATAAACTTTGTTGAGCATCCGTTAATTTTTCAGTAAGCTCTGTTACCTTACTGGAAAGTGCAGTAATTTGATTTCCTAAAGCTAATTCCATATCTTGCTTAGCCTTAGCTAAATTATCTTTCTCTTCCGTAATTTGTTGAACTGTTAACTCAAGTTTCTTATACTCATTAATTAACTGTCCAACTTCTTTCATCTTTTTATCCAACGCAACTTGCGTATTCATAAGTTCATTAATTATAGCTACTAAGCTTTGGGTAACGAACAGCCTGCTTTCTACTTCACTTGCTATTCTCTTATTTAATGCTTTAATTACATCATTACTTGCTGAATTAGCAAGCTTGCTTTGTAATTCATGTATCTCCCTGTCCTTATTATCTAGTTCAGTCTTAAATTCATCTATGCTGTCCTTTAATTTATTGTAATCAGCTATCTCAAGTTTGAACTGGTCTACCTGTAATTGTAACTCGGATATTTTATTTTCTAATTCTTGCTTACTAGCTGTATTAACAGTCACTTCCGCAATATCATCAGAAACCTTTAAACTTTCAATGAAACTCTTGTATTGCTTCACTTCATCTTCTAAGTGAGCCTTTATTTCTGATAAGTTTTTAACGTTCTCTAGAGCATAACTTAATTGACTGTTCAAAGACTCTATCTCTTGCTCATAACGCTTTCTTTGTTCTATATCTTCAAGTGTCAACGTTTCCTCTTTATTTTCACTTAGTAAATCAAATAATTCCTCAAAGGCATCATCCTCTAAATCTTCCTTGGACATTATGTCAGCGTTCTGTACTTTTTCCTCTTCGTCTCTATATTCAGACTCAAAATTACTATTTAATGCCTCTATAGCCTCATTAAAATCAGATGTTATATCTGATTGATTATTTTCAAATTCAGTTGTTTCTTCTTTTTCTATCTGTTCCGAACTCTCTGTCTGCTCTATATCCTCTACTGTATCCCCATCAAAACCCCAATTGATATTCTCTTTTCTATCGTTGTTAATTTCTGTATCCTCTGTTTTAAAAGTTGCTACTCTAGCACCGAGTTGACTCTCTATATATAATTGTAAATCTTTTAAGCTTCTAACTGAATGTATTCCTAATTCATTTGTTATACTCTCGTCTATACCTTGTTTATTATATATTACTGCAAGTATATTAAAAGACTTTAAGATGTTTTTAATCCTAATTACATCAGTATCTAATACTTCCTCAAATACAACAAAAGATATGCTCTCGTTTTCCGACAACATACCTTCAACTTCTCTGTATGTTAGAGCTCTATATGCTTGCACGTTGTTAAATTTTATATCAGAACTTTTACCTACTTTGATAATAGCCTCTAACCTACTGCTCATCTTATCTCTCCTCTTGCATACTTATACGATATGAGAGAACATATATTAACTATATGCCCTCTCATATCTGAATTCAACTATTCCAATTAAATCGCTTGAGCAGGTTGCTGAGTATTTTGCCGCTGTCTCTTATACTGGTCAAGAGAAGCTACAATAAACAAACCAATTGCATTTGCCTGTCTAGGGTTATGACTGAATGGAACTACATCAATAGTATTACATACCTTATGTAGTTCTTCAGTAATAAATTCGCTGATTGGCTTGGATACTACAACTGACTTACCTGCAGTGTCAGCGTACTCACTTCTCATGGAACCTCCACCGGAAACAATAATTGCTCTGATGCTCTGAATAGGAATGTTAACCAAACGGAAATAAGACTGAATATTATTTACAATCTGTGCTGCAAGTTCTCTCTTTGCCTTATCTACAGAGTCCTTCATGTCTACATAGGAATTACCCATTGGCAGTCTGCCCTCTGCCATAACGAATTCTGTCTCTTCATCTGTAGGGTCATATCCGAATTTAGCTCTGATATCATTTGCTACGATATCTCTCGCAACATTTCCGCCTGTCTTATAAGTCTGAGCAGACTTTTCGAGGTATCTCATGTCTTTTACAACTACAAGGTCTGTAGTGCTTGCACCTATATCAATAGATAATACATTACCTCTGGAGTATGCCTTCGCCTCTTCTCTTAATGAACCATGCATATCAAAGAAGAATGCTAGTAAAGCCATCAGAGACTCTTCCTTACATGCAACAGAAACAATATTGATATTAACTTTTCTATCGAGTTTGTTGAAAACAACCTCATAACTACCACTCAACTGTTCTGTTACATAATCCTTGGCAGTTGCTACCTCCATAGGCGGAAGTGCTATGTACATATGAATACCATCGTTTAAACCATACAGCAACTTGTTAAAAGCCGTTGCCACCAATGCACTTACATAGTTGACTCTCTGCCTATGTTTGTTCTGCATTACAGTTGGTCTGATATTGTTCGGGCTGTACCTTTCAGCCATTGAACCAATAAGGGCTCTTACAGGGAAATACTCACTGTTTCCATTTGTTTTTGTTATCGTTACATCGAGTGCATTTCTCAATGTCTCTGCTTCATCATTTCCTGCGTAAGGCATTAAGTCAATTCTTTCGTCTAACTCCACCAGTACCATGTTGTTTGGTAAAACATTAATTTTACCATTTTCGCTTACAAAGCGTGTACTGCTTGCCCCAATGTCAATTCCTATAAAACTCATGCTATAAGCCTCCTTAAATATTTTCTTTCTTTTCATTTATATCTTTTAATATTCTATTGTCTATTTGCAAGTATATAAAATACTTACTTTCTTAAATAGTTTGTTATTATTGCTATCTAAAATAAATATACTACCCCCTCCTACTTAAAAATAGCATAAAAAGAGCCATATCATTTTTACACTTCATTACTATAGTAATGATATGGCTCATGTCTATATCTTAATATTTGACGTTAAATACTGGAATTGTGTCTTCTTCATTCCCGACAATATTTCCTAATAAACTTGTGGCTTTTAGTGTAACATTATTTTCGTCATTAAACTTCTCTATCTCTTTACCTTTGTATTGTAGTAATCCTCCTGTTACAGTGTCCTCACTATCCAAATCCTTCCCACTGTAACAATAATCCTCGTAAAAACTTCTTAGAGTATTTATTATCTCTAAAGTACTAACATATTTATATACTGGTATTCTTGGCATACTCTTTGTTACACTTGTCTTTAAAGATGAATCTGAATAAAAGACTACACCATTTTTACCATCTGTACACATACCAAGTAAACTTATGATTTCATCTCTATTTGAGACTTTATTAAATTGACCCATTCCAGTATCTATAATAACTATCCTTGCCCTCCTGTCCTCTACCATGAATGCATAACTAGCCTCTAATATATTATAAAAGATATTTGTTATTTCTATACCCTGCTCTTTCATATACTGAACAAAACCTATTTTTGGATTGTCCATTAAGATATACAAAGCAGTCTTTTCAAGTTCTTTTAACTGTTCCTCTTTACTTTTCCTCTTAGAAAATAATCCCATAATGCACCAGCCTTTCGTCTGTTAAGACTTATTTATTTTATTCAATATGCACATAAACTATCTGTCCGTCAATTGGTAATGTTCCAGATGATGTGTTCTGAGTAAGAGTATCTAAGTTAAATTCGTTAAAGGTGCCTCCTGTACCTAAAACCGGTGATTTATTATTTAAACCTTCAACCGTACTATCCCATACAAATTTCATTATTTGTTTTAAAGGAGTAACCCCCTCATAGCTTATTGGTACAGCATAATTTATAAATGCCATACATAATTTATTGTTATTAGCACTTAACGAACTTAAGTCAAAGTTTAATATTTCCTCTGCTTCTTTTCTCTCGTTGGTATCAGTCAAATCATACACTACGTAATCTATACTGTTTATCCTTATATTATTATAGTATATCTTAAATCCCTTAAACAGAACATATTCGGATGAACCAGTATCGTTATAAATATTGTTTGGATTTCCATTACTTAATGTTAATACTATATTATATCTAGCTATCTTTTCTAAAACCTGTCTGTCCAAATAAGTTATATACAAGTTTAATGGTGTCCACATGAACTTTGCATACTCTTCTCCAAGTGCCTTATCATTATCCGTTAATATAGAACCTCCTGGCAAGGAGGACTTATGTAACCCATAATACAGCATATCTAAGTCTTTCCACATTCCCTTATATGTTTTCATGAACCATGTAAAGTCTGACGAACTAGTATATAACTCATTATAAACTGTTTTTGCTGTATTTCCCGGATAAAATTTACCTATACCAGCTATAGTACCAGCTCTACCTTGTATATCTACCATATTACCTACTACATTTCCTAAAGCACCAGTTTTATAAGTTTCTTGTGCATAATAATCGCAAGCCTTATTAATAGATTGTATAATTGTACCTCTCATTATTGTAGAAGTAGTACTTACATTGATATATTCAACAAATAAAGCTATAACTACCATAGCAACTACTGTACCAATTATTGCTCTAAATATTGTCTTAACTGACATTTAAACTATCACCAACCTAATCTGCTAAGTCTGGATAATATCTTAAACCTGGGATTGTATATATAATTTGCATATTTTGCTTTGTTTCTTTATTTTTACGCTTATTTTCAATTTCCGACATTGAAAGCTCTTTTCCGAACGCTTCTTCTGGATTGCTGCTCTTTTCATATTGCTCGTAATGCTGGAGCGGCCAGACGAATTTAAACTGGGCACTGACACCTACTGTCAGTGGCTTACCGTATTGTCTTTTAACGCCATAACTGCTTTCTCCATCTATTCTCACATTAGTCATTACAGCATTATTTAATGTATCTAAATATTTATTAATGCTCTCTTGTTCTTTTGCTGGAATAAAATTATTCTCTAACCCAACTTGCATAACTGTATAAGATGCACTCACCAATTTAAAATAAGATATTACCCAAGAAAATATATTAAATGCAAAGAATGCTATAAATATAATTATCGGAACTTTTATTAAAGTTTTGAATATAAATTTTACTGTATCATTCATCCCTCGCTCACCTCCTCTATTAAAATTGGGGCGCCCAGCCTCCCAGTCGCCCCAATTAAAATTCCCTACAGCTAAACTCTTTGATTAGTTGAATCCGTCTACGCCTATACCTAAAGTAGCCTCTGCGTCTTTACCATCAGCTGCTTTCTCCGTAGTAGAAGCGTTTTTACCAGTTGTGCCATCACCGTTTAAATCGAGTTCTATGCCAGTTCCTTTGTATACCATTTTCTCCACTGTGTTTACCATCTGTTTAGTTGCGTTAGGCATTACAATATTCAGAATGAATGCACCAAGTGCTACTAATGCAACTATTGTAATTAAAGTAATGAATATTTTTTTAACTGTACTACTCATATTAACCTCCTTGATATTAAATGTTTATAATATAATTTCACCATAAATTTCTTTATTCAATATTCAATCATCAAATATCTGCTTAGAAGAATGATTTTATATTCAATATGTCTGGTAAGTATATCATCATAGCGCTTATGATAGCTTGAATAAGTATTATCATTAATAATCTAAATGAAGCATTAGCTTTATTAATGAGCTTATTCATTCTCTGCTCTATTTTATACTTTCTTTCTTTAATTAATTGTGACTTAAATCCTTCTAGCTCTTGTTTTATCTCACCACCATCCTGTTGCTGTCTTATTAGTCTCATGAGTCTGCCTACTTCTGCAATTTCTCTAAACTCACGAGCTATGTACATTACACCATTGTACTCCCCATAAGTATCCAGATAGTCTATACATACATCTGTAAACTCCAACATTTCTTTTGATGTCGTTTGTTTCGCAAATGACTTCAATAATTGAGCTATGGGAGTCTTAGCTCTAACTGTTAATGTATAATGCAACATCAAATATAAGTCAAAGAAATTTTTTCTTATTTCTTCATCTTTTGATGTTACGATATTTCTTACAATCATCATCGGTAGTATATGCCATAAAACAGTTCCACCTACAATGATTAATATACCAAATGTAAGGTTTACAAACATAAATACTACTAAACCTACCAGTTGAGTTGATAGTGTGCCTACTTTACAACAAGCGTTAAATTCTTCAGGAGTCATTATTCTGTTTCCGCCTGGTACTTTAACACCAGCTCTTCGTAAATTGTACTCTATATATTCTCGCCTGCTTGCACTAATGTTTAAACCTGAGCTGTTTACTAGCTTAGTTATTTTTCTTAATGTATTATTTGCTCTTAATATTCTTTTGTCTCTCTTTTTAATAGCATTTATGTTTTCAATTTCTGCAGATATTCCCCTATCTAAAAACAATGACCTGAGTCCTATCAATCTCATTAATAACATTATAAAGATTACTGCAATTAGTATTATTATCAGAGATTTTATATAGGGCAGGTTCCTAAGCTCGTTTATAGCTTGCTCATTCAAATAGTTATAACTCACTCACTCACGCACCCCCTTATAATTCTTGAGCTCTTAGAGCAGTTATATACACGAACTCTGCAACTAATATAGCTGCATCAGCTACCAATATTAACTGCCCTATAGTATTACGAAAATAAAAGTTTCTAACTACAGGGAATATCGCAATAACACCGAAGAGAAACACTATTATCATCGTAGCCCCTATGATAAACTGTGTTGTAACCTGCTCAAATTTGCGCTTCATTTCATTTCTAGCTTCTGTTTTAATATTATTTATTTCAACAACATCTTGGAACATACCTACAATACCGTGTTCCTCTTCTAATTCAAACATAATACATTTACTTATAAACTCGTCCGCTACTGAGCCTAATTTATTATTTAAGTCCAATAAAGCAGTCTTTATATAGTAGTTCTCATGCTCAATATTATCTAAGAACTCTTTAAATTCTTGTCTAACCTCTTTAGGTATTGCATCTAAAGAGTCTCTAACTGCTTTGACAACACCGCCACTTATATTATTACAAATGATATTTTCAGCTTCTATTACAGCCTCAATTCTTAAATCATGTGCTACATTTGCTTTAGTATAGAAAGTGCACAGCACACCTGCAAATACTATTGGATAAGATACTATAGCTATTAGAGTATTACTGAATATTACCCAACCAATACCTGCAGATATTACAGCACTTAAAACCATCAGTAAGAATAAGAACTCATAAGGAGTGACACCTTGTCTTTTTAAACCGAGGTCTATTGTTAAATCATTTAATAACCTATAAGTTTTATAACGTAAAGTCTTTGTATGAACCTTTCCTATCTCTAAATCTCTATTGTATTTCGTTTCTTTCTTATTGATGATTTTTCCTATACCACTAGAAGTATTATGCATTATTTTAACTAACAATTCTATAAAGCTTATGTTTAATAGCTTTATTATAATTACAGTAACCGTTACTAATATTGCAATAATAGCTACAGCCACTGCTCCCCTAGGAGTTTTTATGTATTTTATAAGTTCTTTCATGCTCTATAACCCCCTAGACATTAGCCTTCTTAATACTATCCATTCCGTAAGTTTCTATATTCTCTCCTGTATAAGTTTCAACTTCATCTTCAGAAGGTTCTTTTAGGAGGAAATCAAACCTAGATTCTTTGATACCCTCTAGTTTTAACTTAGTTATTGTTTTCTTGCTTAGCTTGCCTACACGTTTATGTACTCCAGGTATTTCTTTAACTCTGCCAAGCTCGTCATAAACGGGTTCTCCTATTGGCTGGAAAACATATAGGTCGTTTAACAGTGGCTTTGTCTTATCATTAGGGTCTACACCTATAACTTCTGTTATTTGTAGTACTTTTCTAGTACCATCCCTCATAATCTTTTGTACTATTATTAAATTTAATTTACTTGTAAGATTCGGTAAAGCAGTTTCAATTGTTTCTCCACTCTCAGCCATATGAGCTGTTAAGAATCTTTGTATCGCACCTATAGAATCTTCAGCATGGTAAGTTAAGTTAATTGGATGTCCAGCATTTAATATAGTCATACCAAGAGCAAACTCTTTATTAGTACGCAACTCACCAAAGCATACCAATGTTGGTGACAATCTTAAGATATGTGCCATTAAGTTTGGCATTGTAGGGTCTGTTGCAGTAGGTTCCTCTATCTCTTTTGCCTCCAAATGCAAAACGTCATTTATAATTCTACCATTCACATCTTTTATTCTTAAATCTATTTCCGACGGATTTTGCAGTAATACAACTCTGATATCAAGCGGAGTAGTTTTAAGAATAGCTGAGTTTGTTGACGTTTTACCACTACTTGTCGGACCTACAGTAGCAAATGCTAGACCACCAGCAGTTGCTAGGCTTAGTAATCGAGCCATATTATCGCTTAAAGTATGGTACTTTACTATTTCACTAAGAGTCATTTGAGACTTCTTAAACTTTCTCAAAACAAATGCATGATAATTGTCATTTGATGCGTCATTTGGGTCGTTACCTAATGCACTACAATGTACTGCCGCAATACGGTACCCTTCAACTGTTCTTGCATTTACTACTGCATCTTTAGGTGTTAATCTTACGTCACCAAGCAGTTTTCTCATTATAATTTCCTGCTGTTCTACAGATTCAAATGATACTATCTTTCCATCTTTGTCAGTAAGGTCAACTACTCTTCCCTTACGCTCTACCTTTATCTCCTTACCATTACACCTTATTTCATATACATCAGGGTCATTGATAGCTAATGTTAATATACCATAGTCAGTAATATCTTCTACGAGTCTATCAATTAACTTATTTGTATCCAGCCTACCCTCACCATCAGTATAGTCTTTAACAGCATACCTATACTGCATTACGAAGTCAATAATTAATTTTTTAATAGCCTCTCTCTTACTGTCGCCCTCTATATTTCTATATTCATCTGAATGTTCTTGGATATATCTTCTACACTCACTGATGACTACATCTATTGTTTTATAGACTTCTTCACTAACAGTACCTTTGGCGCCTCTTTCAGCCTGGATATCAACCATTCTTTTACTGTCCATCAACGTAACCCCCTATCATTAGAATTTTATCAGCCAGTCTATTTATACTTTTAACGAATTCTTTTGCATTTTTCGATGTCGATTCGCCTTTTTTTATAAAGACTTCAGCCTGTAAACCGCTTTCTATGATGGCAGTATCAAATGGCAGAACTTCAATTAAGTCAACATTTAGTGATTTAAAGACTGCCTCCCTATAGTAAATATTAGTCTTTTTATTCAATATAACTTTTATCTTTTCAGTTGTTATACCGAATATTCTTAAGTTATTTCTAAATCTCTCAAAGTTAGATACACAACTTATTCCTTCATCCCAAACACAGTAAATTGTATTACACTTATAAAGAATAGAGTTTGTTAACTCATGGAATAAGTCATTAGTACAATCTATAATCACTAAATCAAACAAAGTGGATACTCTCTCTATGCACTCTATCATATTATTAGATACTACTGATGAGTCACAGTCTATATAGTCTCTGACATTTCGGTTATTAGCAACCATTATACCGAGCTCTCCCCTATATTCTATGCTCTCTCCAATAGTATTTTTACCAGTTAAATAAGACACTAAATCTTTTTTGTTTATTTCTTGTTTCACCCTAAAGAATATATGTTGTGCCGGGTAACAAATATTAGCATCTATAACTAACACCGAAAAATTCTTGTCAGCAATTCTTTGAGCTACATTTGCAACTATAGTAGATGTGCCAGTACCACCAGCAGCACCTATAAAAGCTACAACGTTATCAATTATTCTCTTTTTGCCTCTATGCTCTTTACCAGATAATTGCTTTAATAATTTATCAGTAACTTCTGAAATTTTATCTGATATATTTATATTTTGTAATACACTCTTTTTATCTTGGTCAGTTCCAGAAAACTCGTCAAAGTTGTTCATTTCATCATACATGGCTATCCCTCCTTAATTAGCACGCTGAGGAAGAGATATTCTAAATGTTATATTTCCCTTCGCTAAATATTGATAGTATAAGTGTTTTTCATCTTCTGTTAATGCTAACAATAAACTTGCAGGTTCGGTCTTTTCTTTCCACTCTGTACTTGCATCCAATTGAGCTTGTTGGTATAAAGTCATTTGATTGTATTGCTCATACATATCTAAGATTGACTCACCATCACTATTTAGAAGGTCAGCTATCATAATTGAACCGAATACTGTAGTTGTTTTAAATACCTCTACCTCTTCAATAACTGTTCCACCATAACCATCTTCTTTTTCTACTGGAATTGTATCAGAATAAATAGCTTCTATATTTAATCTATCCCCTGGCTTTAAAAATGTTTTAAAAGCATTTAAGTCATTTGTACCTACGTCCAATTTAACAATGTCTTTTCCAGGGAAATTATATAAGACTGCATCACTATTGTCTATTCTTGATTTAATTAAATTACGATATTCAAGTAAACTTTCTGCTTGTAAAGAATAAGCAGCGAATGCTCCAATGACTGAAGCTCTGTCCTCCCAAAGCACTAATCTTCTTACGTATTCTCCATTACTGTTTTTAACACCATATTTCTGGAATTCACCTTCTAACATATCGTAAGGTGCAAGTAAATTTTCTGTTATCATTTGATTTTTGTAAATTGGTGCGGTTAGCATTACTACTTGCACAGTACGCTCGGCTTTTTTACCTATGTTAATTACCCAATATATTAAACCTGCAGTTATAAGTATTAAAAGCACAATCAATAATGTTTTGCTAGATTTATTGACTGCTGGTCTTGAGATACCAGCTTCGCCTTTATTTTTTCTTCCCATTTTCATATCAGTTTTCCCGTCCTTTCATTGTATATCTCCATTTATTCCTGATATATGCTTTTAATTCTTTGTTGTACTCCACATATATTTCAAGAAGGGGAGTTTTTAGTTCTTCAAAAGCTTGACATTTTAAACCAAATATCTCATAATAATATGTTTTCCCCTTTGTTTCAACTGGCGTAAGATTTTCATTTGGAATGACTATATTTAGTGAATCCTCTGTAGATAGCTTGCTATTTGCTACAGCTAATCTCCAGAGCAATCCCTGCCTCTTAAACTCTTTAAAGTCTGTGATATGGTGTATCCCTTGATGCTCTTCAGGTAAATTCCCAGCTGTCACATATTCCCTGGTATCCACCCCCTTCTCTAACTCTGTAGCCGCTAGTAATATTTGTGGCAGTTCTTCCAATTTCACTCTGAAACCAAAAGCTGCCTTATGCCCCTGAGCAAATGTGTCAGGACTCCAATTATCAATAAATTTTCTATAATCTATTAAACTATATTTTCCTCTGAAGCTACCTTCCGCGTATTCACCGTCCCTAACATATACAACTGAAGTTTTGTTACAATGGTCTAGTATCTTAGTAGCTAGTAACCCACAATAATTTTTATGTATTTCATCAGTTATGTCTCTAATGGCGTATTGACTATACTCTGATACACCTTTCATATAATCTGCACATATCTTATCTTGTAAATCTTTAAATACTAATAGCTCATTTATTTTTTCAGGTGTATGTAGAGCATAGTTTAATGCCATAGCACTATATCCAGCCCGTATAGCTCTGTTAAATGCTGGAGCTATTTGGTAGTTTATAAAGCTTTTATCCAATGAGTACTGGTATTTAGATAAGCTACTAATCATCTTCTTTAATGTTTCTTCAGTATCAAGCTTATGCACAGTTAAATCTAAATAATATTGATTTCTTAAAGTTGTAGTCGATACTGCATCTGTAAATAAAGTTAAACCTACCCATTGGTATAACATTAATGCTTTTAAGATGTCAGTCATATTAAACATATGTTGCAATAACCTTAAAGTCTCATAAACTACTTCTGCACCTGACATTTTATCATCTGCTATATATTTACCGAACTCAAAATCCTCATTATCTGTAGTGTTGTTAACTATAATATACTCGCCGCCAGCAGTTTTTCCATACAGTTCGTTATGTAGTATTTCGTGGTGGTCTAATACTAACACATCACAATTTATCTGTTTAATATACTCAATATCATTGGTAGCAGAGTCTACTATAACTATCAAATTCGCCCCAGTATTGTTAAAAAATCCCACGTGATTTTGATTTATTCCGTGTATTTTATCTTTATTTATACAGGTTCCTATATTATTCTTTAACCCCAATTCGCACAGAAACTTATAGATAATATATGTAGACCCTATACCATCACAATCTACATCACTATGTATAAGGATTTTGCTTTTATTTGCTATATGCTTATATAACAATTGACAAGCTTTTCTAGCATTATAAAAACATACAATTTCAGGTTCGGGCGCTTTTGCCTCACCTGTAAGTACTTCATAATTATCATATCTGTCTTTTATAAAATTCTCCACGCCCACATCTCTCCTGCCTAATCTCTCTTTACAAAACTTAATTTATTTTAATATCATATATAAGTTTTGTTACAAGTCTACTTCAAGTAATAAAAATTTTCAATAATCTCTAATATATCGTTATAATCATAGTTGTACTATAAAAATACTATTGTGTCATAGTATTATTTTAATGGAATATAAATAATATAACTAGTTCTAATTATGTCAATAATTTTTATCTTAATCTCTCTACATAAATAAAAAAATATGGACGGCTCTCATAACAGAAAACCGTCCATTAATTTTATTTAATATGTACATTCAATCATTCTTCAATATCGTCATCTTCCGGCATGTCGTCATACTCCCCATCAGAAGTGTCTCCCTCTTCTTCGTCAATTTCGTCAATGACATTTCTGAAGTCCATTCTCTCTTCAATTGACATAGCCTTATAAATAAGCTTCATTACTTCAACGACAATCTCGCTGTTCATGCGGATGCCGCCTTGTTTTGCCGGATACAAGTTACCATCTTCGATAGATGTGTACATATTTCTTACGTCAATTGACTCCAGCTTGTCGGAATCTAACGGAATAATTCTTTGAACTTTTATAAAATCTCCACGCTTGTTCTTAGCGACTTGTCCAATATTAACGTGTTTCTCCTTACTTGCATCGTATGCCATGATTAATTCAACCTCCAATTATTTAATTTTCACTATATAATATTTATATGTCTAAAATCATGATTACATATTATTTTTATAGTTCTCTATTACAAGTCTCATATACTCAGTCATACCATTATTTAATAGATTGTATGTACATTCATTTGCGCCATCGTCTACAATTACCTTGTTTAAATCTGTGCCCAAATATTTGCTCTTTTTGATTACTCATGGTGTTCTATCCTTCCTTTTATTTATTTTTAAATATTTTATACCGCTACATATTAATACTAATTCGATTCCAGCTACAAGTGCTAGGAAACAAAATACAATAACTAATGTACCATAATCAAATATTGCAATCTTTTTATTAGCTGTAAAGTATTTTGCAAAATTATTGTTAGTATATATTATCTTCCCTAAAAAGTTTTCTTTTGTAACAGGATATCTATCTCTTGCTAAATTATTATCCCCTTTAGTATAAAGCTTAATTCCAGAATCGTCTTGTTTTATTCTTATTACTCTATGTGTTACATTGAATCCTATGCTGCTTTTGTACATTACTATGTCACCAACTTTTATATCTTCAATCCTGCATTTGTCCAGAATTGACAAACTATTTACCATAATTGTTGGCTCCATAGAATTTGTTACTACAATTACAACCTTGTATCTACTTACAAGCTTAATTATAACTGCAAGAATGATTAGTAAAACTAAAATGGATGAATAATATTTTATTTTTCTCTTATTCTTTACTTTCTCTTTCTCCATTTTTTATTACCCGCCTTACTATAAACTAGCCATTCTCACTGCTTTTCTATATTTGACACGACTATTCTATCTATAATAGTCTGTCTTTCTTCATTGTAATCAGGCGATATATAGAAAAATATATCTGCTTTAATTACAACACCATCACCGTGTAATTGTAATTTTGCTAAGTAATGAGATATACCCTCACTGTTATTATTCTTGTTACTATAGTAAACATCAACGTAACAACTTCTTTTTAAATCCTTTTCGTTTAATTCGTCTCCAGTGCTTACATAGAAACTGTCAAGTGCTTCTTTTGTAAATAACCCCGATTTAACAGCATTACTGTAAGATTCTTTGAACTGTTTTATACTTTTAGGTGCATATACATCTTTTACTATTTGTTTAATACTTAATTTTATATCGTCTACACTACTACTCTTCCTTGTGCAACCGGTTAAACTGATTGCTAACATCGTTATTATTAATAATGTAATTGCTTTTTTCACCTTACTTACCCCTCTCTTACCAAGAAGTGCTTATTAAATCCTTAATATTGCCTATATTTACTTTACCGTTAATTATGCTAATCTCTATCGTTATATTATTTGCTCTATTTGTGTCATCGTCTTTACTGCTATAGGTTACTACTGCTGATCCATTATCATAAAAAGCATAGTATACTCTTTCAAAATTATATATTTCGTCTCCCTTACAACTTTCGTAAGGTTTTTCAACGTTACTTATGTCTATACTATATTCCATTCCGTAAATAATAAACGTTACAACATCCTCATAAACGTTTATATCGTTTAGCATGATAACGTGTTGACCCTCAACAACCTGTATTCTTTTATCAGTTGGAAAGTCGTTCATATTTATTTCAATAATATTATTACTATTATTCTCTTGTAGTTTTGAATCTTTTATTCGTTGTTCCTCAATCTCTTTCTGTTCCTCTTGTTTTTTCCTGTTCTCCTCCCCTTTCTTTTTAAATGAGTTTAATGCTTCTTCCCTTATTTGTAAGAATTCTAAAATCTCTTCGTCCGTCTTAGCCTCCGCCTCCTCTTTCGTAATTCCTTTCCACACTAACTCACCGCCAGCATTGTAAATGTCTAATAACATCAATTCTCTTGCATCATATTCTGATGCAGGGTCTCCCTCTTGTTCTTCCTGTGATTCTATGCCATCTAAATCTGTTTCATTAACTTTATTTTTTGCGTCTTTTACATATTCAATACTAGAATTGTTTTTCTTTTCTAGTCTCTCTTTATAAGCGTTAAACGCTCTTTCAGCGTCTTTATATTGCTCTTCTACTGATATATAGGTCTTTAATTCCCTATTAAACCCTTCGATTAAACCCTTATATGTTTCTTCAGTAAAGTGCTTTTGTAATAGCTCATGGTTAATTGTATTTACACCATTATATCTAATGTTTACAACATGGTCTAACGCCTGTAATATTCCATTGATATCTATTTCTCCCTTATTCTCACCTTTTTTACTACAACTACCTAAAGTAGTCATAATTATTATAACTAGTATAGATAATGCTAAATATTTTTTCATATTATTTGCCTCCTTTAATTACTTAATTAATTATTAGGTGCAGTAATTCTCCATGCAAATAAGAATCTATCCGCTGTTTCACTCCAATAATTTGACGCGTTTGCTGGATTGCCATTTGGATGACTAATCAAATAATCATCGCTCCCCACATTGTAAACCTTTTTGTCACCAGCATATATTTGAACGTGACCTATCTCACCTTCAACCCTGCTTTTACCCCCAGCCTCCATTACCATTATATCGCCTGGCTGTAATTCGTCAATGTCATATATTTTCTTCCAACCATAATATTTATCCCAATCTGCTGCGAAGTTTCTTGAAGTATGGTTTCTGAAAGAAGTATACCCACTATAGTGTAAAACAGCGCTTACATATCCTGAGCAGTCGTACCTTATTTTATAGAAATCACCAAAGGGGTCATAGAGAAATGATTGACTGTAGCCATACCCACTATCTATCATAGCTTTTATAACTGTTTTAGCGTTATCTAAGAATTGACTAGATGCCCAAGTTGAGCCTTTAAACGTTCCGTATCCAAAGTCAGTTGTTTTAGCTCTGCCAGTTAATTTTCCACTATAAGGTGCATTATTTCCTGGAGTGCCTGTTCCACCATGACAATCGCATTTATCACAAGGTATTTCGCAAGAACACCCCCATATTACCTTAGATTCAATTGCTGTTCCTGATTTCCAGTTAGGTATACTATTACTATTTGCTAACACTTTTGCCTCTGCTAATCCTGGAACATCTATGGTTGGAGCAAAATCCTCTTTATCTTTATAAGTTAATATAAATGAAGTTAAATCTTTTTTGAAAGATATCCACCTTGAGTTTCCACCATCTGTAGTGCCACTATCATTTGCAGAACCGTCATTTGGCACCCAATAAAGTGGACATGCTTCTGTATTCTCTGCAGTTTCTGCTAAATCATAATGTCTTTGTATTGCACCTAAATCTCTATACAATACATTATTAAGACTTCCACTTGCTTTTACAAAATTAGTATCAGTATCTATATTAAGCTCTACACATAACCATGCAACTAAATGTAATAAACTATTGTATGCCTTTGAACCAAATGCTCCGTTTACAGTTTCATAGTTAACGTCTATTACAATTTTGTCTCTGTTTACTACACCTTCCACAATAACTTCATTATCTAGTGGAGCCATTTGAATTATTTTGCCATCTGCGCCTATTGCAAAGTGTGCAGATGTATAACTACCGTCACCATTTTCCCAATTATATGGTTTGTCATACCATTCCCTTACACTTTCAGCTGTTCCTTTTACCTCTCTACCAGTGTAATGAATAACTATACCGCCGATTTTGTTAAGTTTTCTATTAGGTAAATCACTAGAACCCCCATTTGCATAATCATCACCAATTTCTAATAAATTTACATGATAATCAAGGGGTCCGTAAACCGTCTCATATTCTCTCTGTATAGTTCCGTCTACAGATTCAGCAGTATAACTTAACTTTATATTTTCAAAACCTGTAGCTGTAACACCTGTTGACTGCCCGCCTATTTTTGCAAGTGAGCCTGTTATATTTCCACCATTCGATTCAATTACTTTTTTAAATAGGTAAGCACCACCTAATAAACCGTTAGTTGCATAACAGTATGTTCTACTTACCCAATCATTTGGTCCTCCATTTACTTCTGTACTATTAATGTAATCACTAACTTTTTTGCCCATATATTTTAAAACACTTTCTACAGTTTTTGTATATGTATTACCTCCCAAGTAAGACACACCCTCTAAACTTATTAGTTGTCTGAAATGGTTGTCGTCAGCAAATAATTTAGCTAGGTCTGCCATATACTGACCTAGTTTTCCACCTTCTGAATTTCTAAATGCTTCTTTCGTATTAGATGATCCATTATTCCAACTTGCAAGGTATATCATTTCTAATACAACTTCCTGCTCCATTGGGTTTAGTGAATCGAAATCAGGTACATATTTTTTAGCTATATTTATGTACTCATTTCTAACTGCTTCGTAATAATAAAATATTGTACCTAATTGGGAGGGTAAGAATAATCTATCTTCATAAATGTTATCTGCGTATTTATCTGCAATTATTTTGTACTCACTTAAAGTTCCGCCTGCAGTATTTACTACTCTGTTAAATCTTTCTGAATTTTTCATTAATGCAGAAGAGAAGGTGTCTGCTTTAGCATTACTCTCTGTAATTTGAAATATACCTATTGAACCCCATTTATCCGCTTTACTTAATTTATCAGTATAGTTAACGTATATACTACTATAATTTGTATAAATACTATCTCTTTTTGTTAAAGCTCCACTATATTCTACTGCGCTTTTTGCATATGGCATCCATACAAATGAATCTGTATCATTTGCTAATGCCTCACATAACTTTAAAACTTCCATATCAAAATTATTTCCTGTTGTGTTACCAGTTGTAAAGCTGTAAGCCGCATTATTTGTGATTATTACACAATTACCACATGGACAATTATCACCAATTCTTAAGACATTGTCCTCTTTATCATCAAGTTTCACATCTTCAATTATATCGTTTACTACCTGCACTACACCAGCAGTCATAAAATCAAATAAGGAGTTTCTTATATTTATAACAACGATTACAATGAATGAAATGATAATAATATCTATAATTAAAGTTGTTAAAATCTTTCTTTTAATTCTTTTAAGTGCTATTTTACGTATATTCTCTTTTTGGTACTGTTTCTTTTTTAAGTATTTCTCAATTATCCAAATTAATAATGTTGTCATACTTATCCCCCAGTGTTATTCTTGTATTTCTACATGGGTTATAACCTCCCTGCCCCTACCCCTTACTATACAAAACAGTAGCAACACTTATTTTTTAAATGCCGCTACTCTTTGTAGTAATCCTCAATCTACTGTTAAACCTTTATTTGACTTTGATATCGTAGTAAGCAGAGCTCTCTGCATCCCCTTTATATACCTTTATAATTACTTAGATTACTAAAATTACTGCTTTATTAAAAGCTTAGCCTATACCTATTCAATTCCCCAAAATTCATTTTCTTCTGTATAGCCTAATTCATTACTAGTTATAAAAACGTCACTATTATTATAAAAATCTTCTTCATCTGATATATCAGATTCGTCTCCCACAGTATTTACACTCTCTTTACTTTCTGTCTCTTTTTGAAGTTCTTCATCATAAGCGTACGTATATGGACAACTTTCTTTCTCTAACATACATTTTAAAGTTAATAAGCATTCCTTTGGAATGCTACCTGAACGTGCCCAACTAATAATTAACCCATTATTTTTATGACCCCCAAGTTGTGGTATAATATTAAAAGCCTCTAAAGCAAGAACACTAATGTTTGGCATATATGTTAATAATGTCCATTTCTCTATAGCTCTAGTCTGAGCTACATAATGCAATCTTCTCTCTTCATCAATTGTAATATAAATATCTTGCTCACTGATACCTCTACTTAACATTTTATTTATACCATCAAACGAAGGGAAACTTATATTATCATCTGCAAATTGTATCACGTATCTCCACTCCATACCCTTAGCACCATGAACTGTACTAAGAGTAATCTTTTCGCCAGTAACAGCCATGTTACCAGATTCGTATTGCTGAGTCAGTCTTAAGAAAGCTTCAGTATCCTCTATTCCATATGTTGTGCACATATATTCAAAGTAATCTATCATTCCTTTAAGTGTTCTCATTCTATCAGGATTGTTATATAAGAAAGATACACCCTCAAAGAACATATAGAATAATGCTTTAATCTTCTCAAGAGGGTCATCGAGAGTAAGTATAGTATAAATTTTAACTAGTCCAGTTTCTGCTCTAAAATTTATCTTACCTGCTTGAGCTGATAACTTCATATCAACCCTATCCCCTAGCTTTATATTACCACTCCAAGGTATATCCCTTCTATAACGATATCTTGTTAATACATACCCTAAAGCATCTTTTAAACTGCACCCTACTGTTTGCATAAAGTTATAAATTGCTTCAGCACCTTTTAAACCGAGATATGGCGTTACTTTCCATAGCATGTTTTTTACTAAATGTGCATTATAAGTATCTTTGGACATTTCAAGAATAGTTACTAAATCTTTAAATAAAGGTAAATTGCTTATTTTCATATCTTCAGCGGCAGTACAATATATTCCATCCCGTAACAACAAATTTCCTAAGATAGCTACATGACTATTGTTACGAGCTAACACACAAATATCAGAAAGCCTTGCCCCATGAGCAAGTTCTCTCTTAATATGTTTATATGCATCCATACTTAACTGGAAGAGAGTAGGTCCACTTGCTGGTAGTATTTCAATTTTCCCACCAGTCCTATAGGCTTTCATCTCCTTGTTCTCTCTTCTACTCATTTTCTTAATACCTACCTCTGCTACTTTAACTATATTGTCACCACACCTATAGTTGGTATTCAAATAGTATTTCTTTAAATCATAATATGCACAGATATTAAGAATAATGTTTGGGTCTGCTCCACGCCATGAATATATACACTGGTCATCGTCACCTATTACCATGACCTTGTTTGAATCAGTAGCCATCTGTTGCATAATTGCAAACTGTATCTTACTTGTATCTTGAAATTCATCAACGTAAAAATATTCCCATTGACTCCTACAATAATTTAACACCATCTGATTTTTCTGAACACAAAGCAAGCTATACATATATAACTGCATATCATCAAAGTCTATAAGGTTGTGTTCTTCTTTCTTTTTGTTATAAGCCTGTCTGATAGCAGTGTACTCTTTTTCTGAGACGTTTTCCAAGGTATATACATAAGAGTTTATTAATTGTTTATCAGTCATTAAATAGTTTATTTGATAAGATAATAAACTATCTAAGGTATTCAAGTCCTCCTCCTCAAGCCTTACATTATTTTCAGTACAAGCCTCTTTTATAAGTAACTTGCGTTGAGCGTTAGAAATGATATTTTTCATTAAACCGAATCGCTTCAACACTTGATAATAAGAAGCATGTAAAGTTTTTATTGTTATATTGTAGTTTAACCCCAATCTCTTTAATAGCTTATTAAGCCTAGCTGACATTTCATCAGCACCGGCTTTACTATATGTAGTGCATAACAATTTATCTGGATTGTGTATTTCACCGCTTAGTATTCTTTTTGCAATCAAATTTATAAGCATAGTAGTCTTCCCTGAGCCTGCACAACATACTAAGACTATACCGCCCTTAGCTTTTAACACCTGTAACTGTTCATCGCTAAACTTAAACTTATTTACCTCTTCTAACTTCTTTATTATCTGGTCGTCATTCAAAAACATTATGTTACACCTCACATTTATTTGTATTAGCAAAGCCCAACCGCTTTTCCATTAATTTATAAATTACTATCTAAGAGCATAAATATAGGGCATTATTTTTACTAATGCCCTATGTATATTTTTATTTAATTATAACGAGTTGATTAATTTATAACTAGTTATATTTTTGCATTGAATTTTTCCCTTAATAACCTTCTATTCTCAACAATTACATCTAATAATTGCGCACTATCATACTCAATAAGATGGTCGTCTAATACTTTCTTTATATATTCAGGAAGTATCAACTTAGTAGTTTTCACACTTTCACCATCTAATACATAAGTAGTATAACCACCCTCTGGAGTAAGCTGTACTGGTAAATTGAAATGAAACTCTCTTCCAGTAAACTTGTCGCAAATTCCTATATCCGTCATAGAAGCATAAATGACTTCTGTCCTCATTTTCTTTAATACAATACCGTCATTATCTAAATAATAATCTTGCTTTGTATAGAAAGTTGACGCAGGGAATGTTGTAAACTTAGCTACTATTTCCCCATCTTTCTTTACAAAACCATCAAAAATGGCTACCCTGCAGAATAGGGGTTGCCCATCCCCCATTCTCCCTAATGAATCCAACCTACCTGTTCTACAGTATTTTGTTAACATACCAACTGTCTTTGGTTTAATTGTCTCCTTAAATATATCAAAACGTTCCTTAGGAGATAATTTTCTGCTGCCCACACACTGAAATGTAATTATTTTATTAATAACATCCTCGTTATCAGATGTCATTTCAATAGTAATATCCTGCTCGTTGTACTTATTTATAAGTTCAGCTATCTTCATTAGAATAGGGTCTGCAATAGTTATTCCAGATAAACCTGCACGAAACTCTTTAACCCCTTCTTTGACAAACTTATCTATTGCTTGGTCTAATGCCTCAATCGTCAAGCTTTCTGTCATATAGCTTACTATATTTCCTAACTCAATTGATATCTTGCCATCAACATTCCGCATAGCACTCAAAATATTAGTTTTCACAAAATTTATTTTTTTATCTCTTTCAGACAAAGTTGGAGCTTCTAATATATCCTCGTTCTCAACTCGTCCTGTTTTCATTCCACCAAAGGCTAGCATTAATTCAATTGTGTTTTGCAACTTTTCAGCAGTGTAAACCTTTAATCTTACCCTTTCATTACTCATTAGTTGTTTGAAATCCTCATTCAACCATGGCTCGATAAGTTGAATTCCCCTAAAGTCAAACTGGATATCTCCAGTAGCCTTATCAGCTATTTCTATTAATATTTTCCATGCGTTTGTAGATTTTGAGATGGTATCAACGTGCAGAATATCTCTTACTTTAATAACCTCCATGTATACTCCTGCCTTTCCTTAATAATCTATTTATATTATATATTTTATTATTTTTCAGTCGTTTGTCAGGATGTTATATTTATAAGAAATAACTGTTTGACTCAGTAAAGTATTTGTCTACAAGATACCCGCCCTCTACTACAAATAGCTGTTCACTTCTTCTCACTCTTTTGCCAGTAGCCGAATGAATCACAATATCCCAACTGTCTATGCTTTTAAAGCCTGCTGGCATTGTGTATTCACTTATAAATACTAAATTTTCTTTCGCAATTTCCTTTAACCACTTATAGTATGTATCAAAATCAAATTCGCCAACAGCATATTCAGCCGTTCCTATGTATGGAGCATCGCAATAAACAATACTTCCGGGTTTAATGTCTACCTCATCATATGCTTTGTTGCTAAAATGTATTCCTAATACACTATTCCTCTCTCTTACAAGTTCGTTATAAACTTCTTTTTGATAGTTTCTGTTTTCATGTACGCCAGCATAACCGCCAAAGAATTTTGCCTTATAACTGCAACCGTATCCTAGCCAAGCTAGAAAGAAATCATCATATTTTCCTGTATCTAAATTTGTCTTTGCATCTTCCCAAACCTCTCTAGGATAAAACTTATACTCCCACATACCCTCTTGAACCTTTTGCCATAAAACTATAATGTATTTGTTTAAGTCACTACAGTATCTGTTTTTAACCCTAACTTGCTGTGCTACACTACACCCACCACAAAAAGGTTCATAATAATTTTCTATACCCTCACACAATGCAATATTATTAATATAAGTTGCTATTGGTTCAGCTATTCTAGCCTTACTACCTATGTACTTCAATTCATTAACCTCCTTAAATTAAAACATATTTTTAAACTCTAGTAACCTCAGCCCTATATTTACTATGCTATATAATTCTAACGCTGAATTTTTTATTTTACAATACCCTTTTATCATAACATTACTAAAATAAGTTCTATAAATGTTGAATTATTTTAAAATTAAGTCAATTATCATTAGCCAATCAACTCCTTTAAATCAGCATACCTCTGTTTATCTGTATCATTTAAACATTTATGAGTTGTTATATATCTTATATAACCTAGGACCTTTTCATCAATGTTCTTGACAACATTACCCATACATTTTTTAGTGTATGGTGCTATTATATCAAGAAACTCCTCAAATTCCTCATCGCTGATGCTATCACAATATATTGTTTCTTTTGGAAAATCTAGTGCTACATTATCAAGTATATTTACTTTATTCACCTTTAGTCTTAATGTAGCTAATTTATCCATGTAAACCTTTACATCTTTATATGTAAATTCTATTATATTTAACGGCATATCTGCCCCAAATTCTTTGACTAACTTACCCTTATCATACCAAATCTTAGATTGTACAGTGCTTAAGTTAACTATCTTATTATGTCTTATGTACATTTCATCCACTACACCCTTATAAGTGATATAAGGTACACTTAAATATATCTTGCTCTCCTCGCTTATATAGTCTGTTTCCATTAAAAATTCTGTTAAGTCTCTCATTAATTTTAGCCTATCTGCATCTAATTGTTTTCGTATATATCTACCTGTTAAACTGTCTAGTACCTTGCCTTCTTTGTAATTTTCTAATACTATTACACGTAGCTGATTCATAAATGCTGAAGCTTCTGTCATTTTACCCATATAATTGCCCCCTTCCTAGGTTAATTAATATTTATCACTAGTTTATATATTGTAATAATTATTCTTATATTTTCTTTTTCTTTTATTTATCAATATCAATTACTTTTAAGCTTTACCCTAAAAATATATTATGTACAATTACAAAGAATTATCTCAATTTTACATGAGTAATTGTATATGTATATTAGAAATATTAACTAGTATAATAATTGCATATAATATTTTATACTTTTACTTTTCCATATCTAATTCTAACCCATCTATAAGCTTATTAAATTTATTTACTCTGTTTAAACAATCCTTAACACCTGTTAAACAGTCTGCTATATTTTCTTTATTTTTGATTTTCTGTGACTTTAATAAATCACCGAGTATATAATCCATATCTGAAAGTAATACATTTAATTCTATAATGTTATAACTTAATTTCTTAACCTTTTTCACAACTAGTCTTAAATTGTCTTTTTCTGCAATACTTTCTGTAATGTCTGATATTCCTCTCTTATCAATTTGAAAACTACAATTATCTGGCGTATATCCAACTGTTTCGTCAAATACAATTAATGTTTTCCAAGGCTTGTATCCATTACTGCCCGCCCACTCTTTAAATTTCTCAAAATCTCTCCATTCATCACAAAGATATTTTTCCTTATTATTTTGCATTTTTAGCCAAATCTTACGCAATTTTTCCCTGATATATTTATCTTCTAACTGCGTAGATATATCTAACTTTGTATCGTCATAACTTTCTTTATTACCACGATTGTAACTTATTAAATGACTTTCTTCATCTATTTTATTACACGTGTTGCACTCAATGTCCTTTAAGTCTCTTTTTCTCTTTACCTCAAAATTAAATTTATTACCACACTTTACACACGTTACATTAACCACAATATTTTTAGTTATCAAATTATAATCTAACTTATCTATTTTCCAATGCCCTATAAACTGACTATTGTTATTGCCCATTCTAACGACACCCCACAAATCTATATAAATCTTTTACACGTAACCCTTATAAAATTAATAACCTCTTTATTTCCACTCACATATCGGGAACTAACTGCCTATCTTATTCTCTATTATATCCCATCACACCCTATACCCCTACTTTATTTTTTCGAAAAACCCCTATTTTAACCCCTTTTTACCTCTCAAAAACACTATTCCAAATATCTTAAAATAAATTTAGTTATTTTACTAATATTTTATTAATTTTTGGTTGTTTTGCTTGAATACACCTATATTACCACGTATAGGAATAATTTTTCAAATATCTTTTTTTGATATTATTGCATAGCATAAAATAAAATCTTTCAAGAATAATCTCGAAAGCTTCTATATAATGTTCACTCATTAACCTTTTAAACTTTATTCCTTGTCTTTTCTAATAAATTTTGAGAGTTTATCCATATGTTTGTTTTTATAAAAATATGGCAGGTAAATCTATGTTAATATGCAATTTATTTAAAATCCCTGTCTGATTATCTAATATCTTGGTAATTGGTTTTACAGTTCCGTACTCATATTTTAATGATACGCTCCAACCATAATCTTCTTTTCTTTCCTCTATCAGTAATCTTAAATCAAGTCCAAATATTGTTTTTGCATCACTTTCATAAGTAATATATTAAAATTCTTTCGTTTTAATATTATCTCTGTTAAAAATAATTCTTGAACGAAGATAAATACCTCTGATTTTAAGTCCTTTATTCTTGCCTACTCGCCTATTATCAAAAGTTAATGTCAAATTTAATACAATGTCTTTCTCTATGATATACAAATAATTGACTTATACATTATATAGCTAGTCCAATTAATGTATACTTAATTCCTTTTAAAATATACCATTTCCTATAAATTAATAGGTGCTTTATTATTATAACTAGTTAAGTAACCGTTTAATAAAATTCAAAATTACATACAATTTATTAACTATTAAAAGCTATCTACTATAATAAAAGCAAATCTCATACAGTAAGGTACATTATTAAAATAACTAGTTTATTTAATGCAGATTAAAATATCTTGTTATAATTTGTTTA
>ERZ773359.1426-NODE-1426-length-33081-cov-4.533610_pt1 | contig 33081 bp, 23 predicted proteins | sample MGYA00374955_ERZ773359 | MGnify/ENA primary metagenome ERZ773359 (study PRJEB29098, sample SAMN04486028) | biogas fermenter metagenome | study: EMG produced TPA metagenomics assembly of the Biogas fermentation microbial communities from Germany - Plant 4 DNA1...
CGCAGGGCTCATTGTTATGCTCACAACGCCGCCATAGGCGCACATCAGTTTGCTGCTGTTGTTCAGCGCCGGCTTGTTGCCCACCAAAACCGTCGGCGACCCCGGCGCCCAGGGCGCCGTAAACACCGGCACGCACGGCGCGGGCGTGAGCACCCCGAGCGCCGCCGCCGTGGCGCTGGCCACGGCCGGGTTGGAGGGCGTCGTGCACATTCCGAAGGTGGGCAGATTGGCCGGCGTGTTGTCCATAATGGTGGCAACCGGCATATTCATGCCCAGCGTCTGCATCTGGGACGTGACGACCAGCGGGCACGGCGCGGCCCCGAACGAGCACATGCACATACTTCCGTTGACAACAGGAAACCCCATGCTTCGTTCCTTTCTCTAAAAGACAAGATCCATTTCGTTCATCTCGCCGGGCCTTACGGCAATCTTCTTTTCCAGATACCCCTGGCCGGTCCGGACGTAAGCCATGAGCTCCTCCGAAGCGTCGTCAAGCGCGGCGAAAAACGCGCCGTTTTCATCGCTCTTAAACCGCCGCACGGCCCTGAGCGCAACGCCGCGCTTGTGGGCATACAGGAGCGGCTCGGCCAGCGTAAAGATGCCGTCCTGCGCGTCGGTTAAGGAGCACAGCTCGCTGTTTTTGCCGTCGACGATGAAGAAAACGCCGGGGATATTCATGAGGACTCTTTTGCTCGTGGAATACAGCCTGACCTGCCGCTTTCCCGCCGCCGCGTCGTCCTCGGCCACTTTCAGCATGTCGCGCTCCTGCGTCGACACAATCAAAAGCTCCGCATCCGGCAAAACAGCGCTTTTCGCCCGGAGCTTCCCCCGGATTTTCGTCGTGTGGGCCGGGAAGGGGTACGATGGCGACGGCTGCAGGCTGCGGTGGATTTCAAGATAGCCTGTCTGGTTGGGCGGGATCGTCACCGCAAGCCGCTCCGGGATAAACACGGGGTTGAGGAGCTCAATTTTGTGCTCTCCAGCCGGCAGGCCCGTAAAGACGAACCAGCCGCCTTCCTTGTATATGGGCACAAACCAGTCGCCGTCGAGCCTCACGCGCACGGCGCTCCCGCTGGAGACGGGCGTATTCCTGTACCCGTCCTTTAAGTTGAGGGCCAGCGAAACATGTCTGTGCATGGTCAAGCCCCTCCCCTGCCGGTGCGCTCATCCAGCGTGATGGTAATGTCGCCGACTCTGCCGACCACTCGCGTCCTGTGCGACTCGATTTCGACGGTGCATTGCACGGCGAAGGACAGCTTGTACGGCTTTTGCGTGTGATTCCAGATTTTCTGCAGCTGCTCGAGGGAGAGCTTGCTGATGCTCACGCGCAGCGGCGCGCCGCTTTCGGCCAGCGAAGCGCCGAGCAGGTCGCCCGTAATCAGGGGCGTGTCGCGTATGACCTGCATCGCCCGGCCGATGATCCTGTACTCGTCCTGCGCGCGGTTTTGCACCGGCGCTTTTGAGTGCGCCGTGATGAGAAAGTTGAGGTTTAGCGTCAGGGGCGCAAGCCGCTGGAGCGTTTTCCCCTCCCGGACGTAGCCGGCCTGCGACTCGGCGCTCTGTTCAATGTGGTAGAGATAAACCGTCAGCTGATAATCCTCCGGCTCATAAGGCAAGCAAAGCCCGATCAGTTCCGGTTTGCTGATTGGTTCCGGGGTCATCTGGCTGCGGAGCAGCTCGACGATGGCCATACCGGCTTCCGCGATGGCTGTGTATGCCGGCATTGCTTTTCCTCCTTATCAGGTTCTTACGCCGCGTGCGCCTGGCTGTCTCCGCCGGCGTCCGGGGATGGCGGCGCGGGCGGCTCCGAAGGCGCCTCTTCCTCCGGCGTTTCCGTTGCGGGAGGTGTCGCCGGGGGCGTCTCGGTTGCCGGAGGCGTTTCCGCCGCGGGGGGCGCCGGGGGCGTTTCCGCCGCCGCTTCCCTTTCCTTTTCCTGCTCCATCTTCGCCAGCACGCTCGGCGGGATGCCTCCCTCCGGCAGCGGCGCCGTGGACACGATTGTGGCCATGACAACGCCGGACGCCTCGCCGTCGCTCCACAGCGAAATCACATAGTCCTCGTACGTCACCTTGCGGCAAAACCGCTTTTTGCCGTCGAGCAGGCTGATCTGCTCAATGGACGGCGCCGGCTCCGTCTTTGACGTGTCGCTTTTATACCCGGGCAGCAGAACGATGTCGGACGCCTTCTTCCCGCCGAAGTCTGCCGACGTGTACTGGTAGAGCCGGTGGACGACGGGGTCTGCGTCTTCGGTCTGGTAGCTGACGAAGAACGCCATGCCGATATCCTTATTCACAATCAAAAGCCCGTCTTCAAGCTCGTAGTCTGCCGTTCGCGCGTCGCCGAACATGGCGCGCGCTTCGTCGACGCTAATTCCGATGACGGAATCCGGGTCGACGATGCCGCTGATAAACGTGCCTTCAAACACGACTTCGCCTTTGACGTTGTAATAGACGCCCTTGCCGGACATCAGCCCGTCCATAAAGCCGCCCGAGTAGTAGAGAAAGCCGTTGCGGTAAATCTCGGCCGTTCCTGAGAGCTTCCCCCTAGTGAACGTGCCGACAATGTATTCCGTGCTGCTCACGTACAGCTTCCCGCTGCCGTCATACTGCCCGGCGAGGAAGGAGCCTTCGTAAAGGAGCGTCCCCTCTTCGTCGTAGAGCTTGCCGCTGCCCTCGTAGAGCCCCTGGGCGAAGCTGCCTATGTACTGCGCGGCGCCCGACTGGTCGTAGAGCTTTCCTTCCCCGCTGTACAGCCCGAGGGAAAAGCCGCCCTGGTATCTGACGGCGCCGTTTTCGTAGTACTCCACGCCGTCTCCGCTGTAATCCCCCATGCTAAAGCCGCCCTTGTATTTGACGGCGCCGCTTCTGTAATACTCCGTGCCCATGCCGGAGTACACGCCCGCGGAAAACCCGCCCGCGTACTTTAAGGTCTTGCCGTCTTCATAGCACAGCTTGCCCTGGCCTTCGTACGCGCCGGACTTGTACTCGCCGGTGTAATAGAGCGTGCCGTCGCGGTACTCGCTGATCATCCCCTCGGGTTTCCCGCCGGCAAAGTCGCCTTCGATGTACTTGATGCCGTCCCTGTACAGCGTGCCCTTGCCGCTGTACAGGCCCTCGAGGAAGCCGCCCTCGTAGATCTTTTTGTTGCTCTCGTCGTAAAGGACGCCTTCGCCCGAGTACTTGTCCTCGGCAAAGCCCCCCGCGTACCTGAGGTTGCCGTTTTCGTAGTATTCCTTGCCGTTTCCGGTCTTGAGCCCACTTTTGAGCCTTCCGCTGAAGATGAGCACCTTTTTATCCCTGTCGCTGTAGAGCCTGACGCGGCCGCTGTACTCTTCCACCTTCCTGTCCGAGACGTAGAGGTTTGCCGTGAGGTACCGGCTTTGAACGAACGGCCAGACGACGAAATACCCCAGGACAAACAGCGCCGCCAGAGTGATAATGATGACAAAGATGAGCGATTTGGCCACGTAAACCGGGCCGGCGTCTATGTAATCCTCCCGCTTTTCAGGCTTGAGCTTGATCTTTGTCAGGCCTTTTGTCACCTGAGGGACGACTTTCGACACCTGTCTGCCGATGCTCGTCGCGCGCCGAGTCCGGTACCACAGGGTGCGAAACGGCCTTGTGATGGCGTTCTTGACCATCCTGTAGCCCATTTTCAGCGACGCCAAAAGGCTTTTGAAAAACATATCGCGTCACGTCTCCCCGGCAAAGCGCCTGTCAGTTGAAAATCCGGTAGGTCGGGTTGCTGCACCCGCCCGTGCTGTATTGATCGGCGAAATACATGTAGTTTCGCGACACGCCGTCGTTGCGCGACGCCTGCACGATCTGCATGAACAGGTAGCGCGCCTCTTTGAAGTTCCTGTTGTAGAAGTGCTCGACGGCCTGGGCAAACTGCGCGGCGTACATCTCCTTGTGCTTGAGCAGCGGGTACGGGTCGCCGTCGTAAATGTCGATGAGCTCCACGAGCTCGTTTTTCAGCTCGACAACGCCGACATAGCGGCTGCGGTACCCCTTGCCGCCCTCGAAGACCTGGCGCGTGCACCCGATGTAGATGTCGCTGTCGCGGCAGATGTCGACGAGCGCGTTTGCGGTGTTGATGACCTCGGAGACGGCCGAGGCGGACATGCGGTTTTCGTCGCCGATGATGCCCAGCATGACCTCCCCGCTGCTGATGACAATCCGCACGTCGACGGGCATTTCGCCCCTGCTTGCGCGCTCGGCGTTGAGCGCTTCGGCCTCCTGCCGGATCTGCACCGCGGCGCGCACGGCGTTTTCCGTATTCTCGTCAAAGACGGCGTGGAATCCGTCGTATTTGAAATCGTAAACCGTCCCGTTGTTGCGCATCACAACCGGCGCGATGCGCTCGGTCACCTGGTTAATCTTCTTAAACAGCTCCTCCGCCGACGTCGATTTTTCCGCGAAGCGGAAGCTCGTCACAAGCACCGTCATCGTATCCTTGACGTACGACTGCTTGCCCAGCTCCTCGATGCTCGACACGCCGAGGATGCGCATGAGGTTTTCCGGCACAAACCTGTAGTAGGCCTTGTTGCTCCGCTCCAGCTGGAGCATGTTTTCGCGGATAAACCGCGTCATGGTGTTAAAGGAGCCCGCGAGACTTTCCACCTCGTCGCCCGAGCTGACGCGCGCCGTAATGTCGTAGTTCCCGGCGCTGACCGCGTCGACGCATTTTTTCAGCTTCCGGATGCTCACGGCCGTGTACAGGTCGATGAGGATGAAGATGACGACCATCACGGCGCCCGTTACGGTGAGAAAGTCCGTTATCTTCGCGATGACGTCGCTGATGTGCGCCTCCACGGACGCGGTGCTCGACGCCACGGACAATATCCTCCCGTCCCCAAGGGACGTGAGCACGTACATCCTCGGCCCGGTCGGCTCATACGTCTCGACATAGACGGCGCCGCCTTTCGCGGCCTCGTCCAGATAAGCCTTCAGGGGAATCCGAAACGGCAGGATGTCCGTGTCGTAACTTTTCTCAAACCCGTCGCTCGACAGCAGCAGGGCGCCGTCTGAGGAGATTAAGTCAAAATGCAAAGGCGATACGTTTTCGGACGCCTCCATCGCTTTTTTCGCGGCGCTGCCGAAAACGACGTCCGCCCCCGGGCCGGCCGAGATGGCGGAGGCCATGATGCTGCCGGCCGTAAACAGGCGGTCTTTGTACTGCTTTGTCAGGATGCTGCGCATGCTCGGGGCGATGATGTAAGAGAGCAGCAGGTAGAGCATGGCCACGACGGAGACGATAATCAGGATGCCCGAGCGGACAATCAGCGGCATGCGCATTTTGAAAAAGCCCACGAAGGCATCCCAGACAAGCAGCGCCAGCAGCACGGCGCCCACGGCGATGCCGATGATGCCGAGGATGTTGAGATTAAAGCCGCTGGCTTTCCGGGCGGCGACGTTGTCCATGTACGTCGACCCGCCGGTGAAAAACTCCCAGTTTCCGTCTCTTTGCAGCAGCCCGGCGATGATGCCGCTGCTTGAGATGTAAAGCTGCCTGAAATCGCCCAGAGACACGCCTTCGTCCGCGTCGACGACGGCCGTCCCCCTCGCCATAAGCTCCACGGCAAGGGTGTCGAGCCGGACTTTATAGACGTCTTTCGCGGCGGCGTCGTAGATGTATGCCGTGCCGTCGCCGCCCGCCCATATTCGGCCGATGACCACGCCGCCCGGCAGGGCGACGGCTTTTCTGTCGTTTTTGGAAATGATGGAAAGCTGCCCGGACGCCTCTCCCACAATCACCTGACTGCCGCCGGCGGGGATGCAGCTTGCCGGCGGGAGAGCGTAGCGAAACTCCGCCAGCTTCGCCGCGATGTCATACGTGCCCTTCTGCATGGCGAAAAGCTCGATGCGCCCGCCGTCGTACAGCCCGAAATAGATGTTTGCTTCGTCTTCGCTGACGGAGGTAAAGCGCCTGCCGCCCGTACCCGCGGACACGACGTTCTGGTCGCAGGGGACGTTGAGCGCCCGGACGGCGAAGGCGCCGTCCTCAAAAAAGACGTTCATCGAAAGCTCGCTGCACTGTTCGCTCGCCCGGTCGTATGCCGCGGCGGCGACGACGATGTTGCTGTTTGAAGACACGAAGATATCCGTCACAAGGTACTTTGACGAATCGCCGATGGCCTCGGGCACCAGGTTGAGAAAAACGTTCCCCGCGTTGTCCATTCCCACCAGGTGATTCTTGCCGTCCTTGTCCAGCACGTAGTAGACGTTTCCTCTGTTGTCAACGCAAAGCGCGCTGACCGCCTCGCGGCTTGCGCCCGCGCCGGGGTTGAGTGTCTCAGTTATGTAATCGCTGAACAGAAAATAAGCGCCCGCCATCACAATCAAAAGAATGATGATGAAGGAGATAAGCTTCTTCAAATTAACACCACCTATTTAACTAAGACACCTCTCCGCGCGAGTCTCTCCCTGTAGGCCTTCTTGTACTGGCCGGCCTTCTTCCGCCGTGTCAAGTGCGTCCTGACGGCGCCCAAAAACGTGGCGACCGGGCCGTCTTTCTCCTGCTTTTCATAATCGTCCTCAAGGGCGGGCCTGATCTCCCGCCACGCCGAGTACACGGCGGCCACGCTCTCAAATCCGCCGGTGCGGAGCCTGTCCAGAAAGTCAAGCTCCCGGGCCGGCGTGGTAAAGCGCCTTTTGAGAATCATCTCGCTCATTTCGCCAAGCTGGTCCGTCAGCCATTCCGTCCGCTCGATGTTTTCCGGCCTTGCGACCATGTTGAACTTCAGCCGGCCGCTGTCGAGGTTGACGACCGCGTTTTCCGCGCGCAAAACGGCGCACAGCAGCTCCTGCGGCATCGCGGACATGAGAACCGCCTCGTGAAGCAGTTCCTCTTCCATCTCCAGCCTTTTTTTCCTGTCAATCGTGCTTCCTTTATGGAAAACCTGCTTTAGCTTTTTTCCGGAATGGTAACGGAATACGACGTTGACCCGCGAAAACTCCGTATAGTACTCGACAAAACCGTCATAGCCGCTCCGGCTGGCGTCGTAAAAAAGCGGTACGAATCGCCTGATGTCAAGAGGATCCAGGTAGGTGTTGATCAGGACGAGCCTGTGCTCGTTGTCCTCGATATCGACGGCAACGGCCGATATGTAGCGTTCATCGGACGACAAGTATTCAATGACCTTGTATTTTCCCTCTCTTACCAGAGTCTGCATAACCCGCTCCATTCCGCCTTGATGTTTTTCCGCCGCCGTTTAGTCCTCCACGATGACAAACGTGCTGACCCTGCACTCGGGATCGGCGACGCTCTGACAGACAATCTCGTACGTCCCGCGCGTGTCGGGCGCCTGATACAGCCCGTTGCTGTCGATGCTGCCGCCGTCCTTGTCCTTAATCGACCAGATGACCGAGTGGTCCTCTGTGCCCGTGACGATGGCCTTCAGGTGCAGGCGCTCACGGACGCGCACCCTCTGAATCTCCGGCAGCACCTGGATGCTGACTTTGTTTTTGAGCTTCAAATCGTCGACGTCCTTGCTCACCTTGGACGCGAAGTACCGGACGAGGATGCTGCTGCCCTCCACGTCGTCCTTGAGCCACACGCCCACCCGGAAGGTGCCTTTTTCAGGGTAGAGCACGGCGGCCGTCTCGACCTGCGGAACGGCCTTGATGCCGTTTTTGCCGCGGAAGACCTCGCCGTTTCCAAAAGCGAGCGCCTGCCTTTCGTCTTTATCCTGGAACACAACCGCAAGGCTGATATTCACATTACCCGGCCCGAGGTTGTGCGGGATCTCGTCCGAATAATACCGCGCGTTGACTCTCAGCCCGCCGCTTAAAGGAATCTCCACAAGCCCCGAGGATGTGGAATACTCGTATTCCTCGCTGGTGGGGATGCCGAACCTGAAGCTGAGCGTTCCCGTCGCCGCGTTGTAATCGGCGTAGGCCTCAGGCTTTTGCCAGTACTTGAGCGTCCTGACCTCGCTGGTGACCGAAAGAACGCCTCCCAGCCCCTTCTCCTCCCGGCCGCCCCGGCCGTGCAGGCGCTGGTCAAAGGGCAACTGCGCGATGTTCCGGATGACGCTCGTCGACCTGATGGGCATAAGGTCGAGCTTGGCAAGGTATATCGGCAGGTCGCTGATGTTGATGCGCCGGACAAGCGTGTCCTTCTGCGCGAGGTAGTTTTCCAGCTCCTCGTGGTTTTTTACGAGGCGCAGCTCGCTGTCGAGCGGGATGGCCGCCGCGTCGTTTAAGTCGCCCATCCGCACCCGAAGCTCCACGGCCGAGGACGCCATCCGGACGGACATACCCGCCAGCGCCACGGCGCGGAGTTTGTACTGCCTGCGGTAGACGGCCTTTTTCTCCTCGGGCCCCTCCGTAAAGTGCAGCGCGATTTTCTTATTCCCTTTAAGGTCCGTCGCGGCCTCCGACTCAAAGCGCATGTCGAAATCAAGCAGCAGGCTTCCGGCCTCTTTCGTCACGAGGACGTCCACCGCAAATTCCTCGCCGGCGACGGCGCAAAGCGGCAGGCTCAGCGCGATACGGATGCCGTCCTTGCAGTAAAGCAGCGCCGTCTGCGTTCTCCCGGACGCGTCGCAGATCGCGGCGATGTCGGGCTCTTCCGTCTCCAGCGACAGACGGTACGTCTCCACGACCCTGTTGTGCTGGCTGTGCTGGTCGCTGTCTGCGCCGACGGCGTTGACCTGCTCGCTGAGATACTCGTCATATCGGAGGCAGAGGAAAGCTTCCGTTTTCCCTTCGACGGCGGCGTACCCGTCGAGCATCTGCAGCTTTTTGATGACGGGCGCGTCGACGATGATCTCGCGCCCCTTGTAATCGATGGCCAGCCCGCTCTCCACCATGATCGTCGTCTCGTCGCTCTGCGTGACGTTCAGACCGCACACGACACCAGCGCCGGTCACCGCCATATTCAGGAGGCGTCTTTTGTCGTTGAAGTATTTCTGCTCCACCTCGAAATCCCGAACGGTCAGGAGCTTGCCGTAGAAATATCTGTTTCGTTCAATCGGGAAAAAGTTCTGGTTTTTCAATTTATCTCCCCTCCGATTATGGTGTCATAGTGAATCGCCGTGCTGTCATCGATAACCATCGGCGTGTAGCTGCCGATGACGGAATTGATGCCAAGGTACGTGTGGTAGTCGAGATAGACGCAGTTGCTCAGAAGGATCAGCTCGGCCTCGACGTACGCCGGCAACACCTTCTGCAGCCGCTTGAGGAAGGCGTCCGCTTCCCGCCTGTTCTTAAACGTCTTTTCGTCCAGGAGGATGAAAAACTTGTACGGCTCCTTGCCGTAAAGCTTTACGTACAGGTCCTTGTCCTTGCCCCGCCGGATGACGTCTTCCACCCGGAAATGCTCCAGAAGAATCGGGTCACGGCCCGTCCACCGCTTAATCAGCCTGCGGATGCCCTCGGGCGTTTGCGCGAAGCGGTACTCTTCCGCCGCCCGGGCGATGTTCCTGCGGATTTCCTCGTCGCTTTGGTTTTCCGTGTCGACGCACACCCAGGAGGCGATATAGCGCAGCATGTCGCCGTCGACCAGTTCGAAATCGAAGCGGTTGGCCGCGCCGTAGATGGCCTCCTCCATGTCCAGCACCAGGCTGTTGAAGATGGACAGAAACCGCCGCGTGAAGCTGTCCTTGCCGCCCTTGCGGTAAATGGCGGGCAGGTAATCGATCATGTGGTCGCCCGTATACTGAAGCCGCACGCTGTCAATGCTCGGCTTTTTCGCGCCGGTGGCCACAAGCTCGAATTTCAGCCACAGGTACCGCCCCCCTGCACTGAAGCAGAAGGTCTTGCATCCCGCTGCAGCTCTCCGTGAAGAGCCCGTCCAGCCGCGACGCCTTGACGACGGCCGGGACGTACGGGTCTTTCAGGTAATCGTCCACCGACGCCGCGTCTTCAAAGGACCGGCCGTTCGACGCGAAGGCCGATACCCTGAAAAGCGTGTCCGGCGGGATATCCGCCTGGACAATCAGCCTGTCCCACTCGAAGTCCGTCTCGCCGCTGTCGATGGAAGCGCTGTAGAAGAGTCCCCGGGATACGCTGGCGCTGTCGCTCATGACGAGGCGGTCGTTTTCAACGGTCAGGCCGATCATCAGCCCGCGCCGCCAGTCCTTCTCGCTGTTTAGGGTGATAAAACTCCTTCTCTGCATGGCCATTCCTCACTGACGGGACACACGAAGTTCCAGCCTTCCCAAATAAGCGATGCCGTGTTTTTGAATCAGGATGTCCCCGTGCTTGTTGTACTGGTTCCTGTTTCCTTCGGCGGCGATGTGCACGTCCGTCACGCCCAGCACGCAGTCGACGCCGCCGATGGCGCTGATGACGCCGCTCTGGGAGACGGGCGCGCCGAGCTCTCTTGCCGCATCCAGCGAAAAATAGCTCTCAAGGGCCTGCCGGACTTTCCGGTAGACGGTCTGCTCGTCGGCGTCGGCAACCACGTCCGCCGTGATATTGACCGGCACATAGACCGGCGCGATCACCTGAACCTGCATGCAGATCAGGCGGTGCTTTTCCACGTGCCTGCGCACGCTCTCAAGGAAGCGCTCGTCCGGCATCGGAAACGGCTTTTCGCTGTAAGGCAGGACAACAAGCGTGAGCAGGCACGGCACCTTTTCCTGGATGACGGCGTCCGGCCTGTACAGCGGCAGCGCTTTCGCCTGCCACACGCGCCGGCCCGGCGTTTGCAGCGCGACGCGCTCGAAGTCGGCCGCCGTCGCCGTCCTGCCTTCCTTCCAGGCCGACTGCATCCTGATAATCGCCGCGTCGATGGACTCTCTGTCCCGCCCCAGTTTCACGTTGAAGGCGCTGCCGGCCGCCCGCTCGCCGTCAGCCCCGGACGGCTTATCTTCGGCGCCGCCTGCGAGATACAGCTTTTGCCCGTCGGTAATGCTGCCGTCGGCGCCTTCCGTTAAGGCAAAGCCGGCTAAATAGACGGCGTTTTTGCCGGCTTCAGGGACGGCGCCGTGCAGGTTGTCCCCGAAGACGAGCCCCGCGTGCTCGTTGTATGTAAACACGCTCTCATGCGGGGCGGCGTCTTCCAGCGACGCGACGTACCGCCAGTCGCGGTACCGGCCGTCCCCGCCGCGGCACATCACGCGCAGGCCGTCCGTCAAAAGCCGCTCGCCGCCGCTGAGCATGAGCCTGATCTGCTGGTTCGGCAGCCCCGTGGAGTGCCGCCGGATTTCCGCTTCAAACGCCGGCTCATAGCAGACCACGCGGACATTGGGCTTGCCGTCCTGCGCCAGCATTTCAGCCTTTATCTCAAGGCGCAAGACTTTCGCGCCGTCCTTCTCCAAAATGTCCTTTCGCTCCGGTTTGATTTCATACCAGCCGGACTCGTTGCGGACGAACACGTCGGTTTTGCCGTGCAGGGCCAGGCAGGAGTCAACCACGACGGCGGCGCTTTCCTCCGCCACGGTAAACTCGTTGAGCTCGCTGCGCGTCGTCCGCTGCCGCACGGCGGCAAAGTCGGCCGTCAGGCTCAGGATGGCGGGGTTTTCCTCGCACCCGCTGTCCGTAATCCGGATGGTCAGCCAGCACCGCTCCGGCAGCTTAAAGCCGCCGTCCGTTAAAGGGAACCCTTCGGGGCTATTTAGGTCCATCGCGCCGGATATGGAAAGCGAGTATGTCTCGTCCCGTACCACCTCAAGGGGCACGGGCCCGTTTTCCCCGACGGCCTCCACTTCAATCGTACGGGGATGCGCGTCGCCCGGCTGGAAGGGGTTGCGCCGGACCGGGTAGCTGTCGCCGATGTCAAACCAGAGGCGAAACGCCCTTCTGTTTTCAAGCCCGTCGAAGCCGAGGTAAAGCAAGTCGCCTTCGCCCAGCTTGAGCGGGACCTGCCTGTTTTCCAGAACGGATGTGATGTCGTGCATGCCGTCGCCGCGGAGAATATAAGCCTCGCGGAAAATGATCTCGCCCGCCGTCACGGTGTCGCTCAGCTCAAAGCTGACCCCGCCTTCCGAAATCAGCCGCGTGCCCCTGGCAAAACGCTGTCCTCTCGTCTCCCCGGAAAAATGCACCATGGCCGTCGTCTCGCGCAGCCCCTCGGGCTCGACGCCCAGCAGCTTGAGAAGCTTGAGCTTGTGGCGGTCCGTCACGCGGTTTAAGTGGTACTGCTGCATCTGCTTGTACCAGGCAAACAGCTCAAGGATGGTGATTCCCGGGTCGTGGGCGTTGAAGTCCGTCCACTCGTCGTACAGGTATGGGATGCGGTTTCTGGCGCTCTCCAGGATTTCGTCATACCGCTGGTCGTCAAGGTTCGGTACGTTCAGCACGCTTTTTACCTCTTTTCTGTCCGCCGCCGCTTTCGCTCCGCCTTAAATCTTTACAGTGTGGGTGCCGCTGAGCACAACCGCGAAAGGCAGGGGCGTTTTTCCGTCCAAATTGATCAGGCGGTGCCTGCCGCGCTCAAAGTAGCTGCCTTCGATCATGACGTCGCGCACCGCGGTCACATGGTCGACGTACTTGAGCGCCCTGTAAAAGTCAAGCGTGGTGGGGATGCTGCCGATCGGGCGCAGACGGCCCTCCGCCGTCGGCTGGATGATTTCCGCGATGGCGTCGAGCACGCCGCGCTCCGCTTCCGCTGCGAAGTCCTCGGAGTCGAGCGCGACGGTGACCGTCACGTTGACCGTGACGACGGTCGCCGGAATGACGGAGAGCTTCCCCTCCGCGAGCACCATGCAGTCGCAGCACTCCGAGAGCGCGTTTTTAATCCTCTGGCACAGGTGCCTGGAATAATCCCTGTTGTCGTAATTGCGCGCCATGACGACAACCGTAACGGCGCCGTGGCTTTTATTCCCCGACGCGTCCAGATGGGGGAAACACTTGACGTCGAGAACCTCGTTGAACCGCTCGCGGACAATCGCCTCGTAGTCCTCGGGACACACGGCGCGGTAGCGGTGCTTGATGCGAAGCGGCCCGAGCCGCTCCACGAGCTCAAGGCTCTGCACGTCGCTGCCGCCGCAGGTGGGCGCGATATTCCGGATGCCCGTCACAAAGGCGACGGAGTGGACGAGCGCGTGAATGGCGCCGGCCGGGAGGTTCCCCCTCGCCCCGCCGCCGGACGTATACCGGACGGTGATGCTGTTTTCACCCACGGACGGCACCTTGCCGCGCCGCCCGTCGCCGAAGGTAATCGTCCCGTCGATGGGGTCGAGGATATAATGACGGCTTGCGGGCCCTGACGCGTCGAAGCTGTCCACTCTCGTCCACAGGACCTGAAAGGCCGTGATGTTTTCTTCCTTGTCGCGCGTGATCCGGACGATGTCCGGGCTGTTTTGCATAAGCTCCGTCTTCTCCGCCTCGGAGATGTCCGGAAGCTCGTCGACCCAGACCTCGCAGGACTGAACCGGCGTATTGGCAAGGCGCAGCACCCTGTTGGCCTCGTAAATGTCCGAGGCAAAGCGCAGCTCCTCTTCCCGCCGCTGCTGGACGACGTCGACCACGTTCATCTCGATGCCTTCCACGGGGAGAGGCGGTTTCTCCTGCCGCCGCTGGCCGTTGTCGACAAGCCGCAGCCAGTAGCCTTCCACGCCGAAAAGCGCCGCGCTCTCCATCCCCTCGTTGAGAAAGAGGCTCACGATGCCGCTGTCCGAAAACCCGTCGGTGGAGTTTTGCGTCTTGATTTTCTTAAAGCCGGTGCGCGTGAGAACCTGAAACTCGACGTCGCGCTCTTCCTCAAACTGTCCGGCGAGCTTAAAGTACAAGTTCACGGGGTAGCCCCGCACGGGCTTGTCAAACCGGATATAAACGCACGGCGGCTCCGGCGGGAGCGCCTTGTAGACAACGATGTCCTGCTGCAGCCTGTCCGCATTGCTAATACGGAAAGTCTCCCCGTTGTTGCGCGTCCGGATATACTGAGCCGGCAGCATGGCGCCGTATTTGTATGTAACTTTTAAGTCCTTGACGAAGGGCAAAAGCCTGTCCCCCGTGAGGCTGAAGTTGTTTTCAACAAAGGCGACTCTGGCCCGGATCCAGAAGTTTTCATGGGCGCTTACCTCCACCTTCTGGATATCGGCCGGGCAGACAAAGGTGAGCGCCATCTGGCCCTCCCGCCTGCAGGAGAAGGGATTGACGTCACCCGAGACCTTCAGCGGACGCCAGCCGCTGCCGTTCCAGTACTCCCACGTGATTTCGGAGATGTATATCTCGTCGACCTTGATGACCTTGTCGTTTTTGTCGATGATGAGCTTGTTAAACTCGTACATCTTATCCGGCGTGATCTGCCTGTCGACGATCGTGCGCATCTGGAAAGTGAGGCTCACCTGCGCCCCCCGCTTTCCAAACAATTCGCCGGACGCGATATAAAAGCAGTCGTACGGCACAGGCTGCCGGCCGAAGCAGTATCCGCCCAGGGCCATGTCAATCGGCATGTCGTTGAAGAAGACCTCGTCGGGGCCGGCCCATTCGCCGATAAGGCTCGTGCGCAGGTCTACGCCCTGCACAAGGATATCGCTCCTGTCTTCGCCGCCGCTCATGGCGCAGCGGATCCAGTAGGGGTTTTCGTCGTCCTGCCTGCAGACGGGGCGGTCGGAGCGCTTGACGGCAATGACCGTCTCGTTTTCCGCGCGCACCTCGTCGAACGGCGACCAATTCTCGCCGTCAAAATACTCCCATCTGGCAAACTTGGGGTCGGTCAGCCGCCCGATGACCTTGTCCGCCATCATGCCAACGCTCAAAAGCGGCCTGATTTCCACGACGCACGGCTGCCGGACCGACAGCACGTCGTCATGCCCTATGTACACTTCGTGGCGCTGGACATTCTTTTCGGGGTTCGCGCCGAAAAACGCGACGGGCCCGTCGGCAAAATCAGCCGGCTCGATGATGTCCTTTTTCGCGTCGACCAGCAGGATCTGATCGATTTTGGCCGGCGTCGCGTAAAAGCTCCGCTCCGTCTCGAAGACAATGTCCCGGCCCTGGCCGTCGGGGTCGTCGGCGTACATCTGCGTCCCCTTTTTGATATGCACGCCGCGCTCGTCCGGCGTGTTGACGTCAAACTTCACGTATCCCCGCGCGGGCGTCGCGGGGTTCTTGGAGACGTTGAGCATGTTCAGAAATTCGATGTAATTTCTGTACGGCACCCGGTTGAACCGGTCGACCGTCTCGTAGAACATGCCGGCGAAGATGTCCGCGATGGCGCCGCCGGCGTCGAGGTCATCCGGCTCAAAGCGCCACTCCGGCGTATACGCTTTCGCTTTTTCGAGGATTTCCCTGATAATGTCCTGCTTTTTCCTCGGGTCAAGAATGGGGGCTTTATTCACGCTTCAACCCCCTCCTGCAGATAGAACGGATAGACGAGGTTGAAATAGTTGTTCGTGCTGCGCACCTTGTAGCTGACCGTGACGACGGCACGGCTGCGGTCCCCGCCTTCCTTCATGTCGGTGCTCACGTTGATGTCCTCAATGCGCGGCTCCCAGGCCACAAGGGCGGATGTGATTTCGTTGACGACGGACAGGGAAAAGTCCTGCGAGTCGGACTCGAAGACATAATCGAGCGCGCGCGAGCCGAAGTCGGGCCGCATGACCCGCTCCCCGACGTACGTTTTGATGATGATGCCGACGGCCTGCTTGATGTCCTCCTCATGGGACACCATCGCGATTTTCCCCGTCTTGGGGTCGACGCTTAAGGGAAAGCTCAGGCCTTTTCCCAGAAAACTCTTGCTGTCCATGATGCCGCCATCCTTCGACTAGTTGATTTTCACCATTGAACCCTTGACCTGCGTGATGCCCGACGACTCCACGCTCATCTGGCCGTTGGCCTTGAGGGCGCACTGCGCCTGCGCCTCGGCGTTAATCTGCGTGCTCTTCAGCTCCAGCTTCGACTGCCCGTTTACGGTGACGGCGCCGGAGTTCCCGTCGAGCGTGATGCTGGCCGTACTGCCGGCCTGCAGCGTCAGCTTGCTTTTGGCCTTGAGCGTAATTTCGCCGGTCTGGAGATTGAGCGTGAGCGCGTTGTCCCCGTTTTTATCCTTGAGGGCGATGCTCTTTTCCCCGTCGTCGAGGACGACCGTGCTGCCCGCCTTCGTCGTGATGCTGATTTTCTCCTTGCCGCTCGTGTCGTCGATGAGAATCTCCGACCCCGCCGGCGTCTTGATGGAGCGGATGTCGTTCTTTTCGCCGTCGTACGAATACGGCGCCGTGTTTTCATCGCTCCACACGCTGCCCAGAACCACCGGGTTGTGCGCGTCCCCGTCGAGGTAGGCCAGGAGCACAAGGTCTCCCACGTTCGGGTAAAAGACCGCGCCGCTGTCCTTTCCGGCCATAAAGCTCATGACCCAGGCCCAGTTTGTCTCGGCGATGTCGGTGTCCGTCGTGATTTCCTGGCAGCGGACGCGGTTTTTCTTGTCCGGGTCCTGGATATTCGTCACCTTCGCCAGCACGATGCCCCTCTTCGGCGCGATGTCCGTCATGCTGGCCCGGTTTTGCTGCATCAGTTCTTCTATGATTCCCATTTGGAATAAGCTCCCTTGACGTCAAACTGCGTCGTAAACCCGTCCTGACCGAAACGGTGCGTCACCTTGGTGATGAAATACGTCCCATTAATCTGCTTGCCCATCCCGTCAAGCTCGATGTACCGCCCCGGGACAAGCTCGGGAAGCCCGATGCACATCCCGTGCCCGGAGACGAACGTCATGGCGCGCTCGTCCATAACCGCCTGCGCGATTTTATCAAGGCCCTCCTTCGTGTTCTCCAGGGGATCTTTGTACTCGATGACGTTGCTGCTGATCTTGGACTTGAGCGAACTGAAGTCAATGGCCGCCTTGCCGCCGCTTTTTTTGATGGAGACGCTGCTGGCCGAGCCCTCCACGCCGGTTCTGTTCACGTCGTGGATGCTGCGCGCCACCACTTTGCCGACCTGTTTTGTCGTGTCGAGCTCAATATCGAAGGAAAAGATGTTCTTGCCGTACGTCAGCTTCATGATCGCCTTTTGCTCGTCGACGAGGTTTTTGAGGACAACCTGCCCGTGGATGATGGCAAACGAGAACCTCTCGCGCCTGGCCAGCGTCGTGATAAACTCGCAGTCGTCAAGCCCGGCCTGCTCGAGGCGGACTTTCTCTCCCCCGAAGTTTCCGATGTTCGAATCGCTGATGGTGGCAAGCCCGTCCTTGGCGCAGCCCTGGAGGATCTTTTTAATCAACGCGTTTTTGTCCTCGTTTTCATAGAGGGCAAACTTTTTGGCGTTGCGCAGGAGAATGGTGGAGTCGTACGCCGAGACCTGGATGGTCACGCCCCCTTCTCCGTACGACACCCGCACGTGATTGAGCAGGCCGACAAACAGCACGACAAGCGAAGAGCCGTCCCCGCCGGCCACCTCCACCTTGGCGCCGATTTTCAGCTTGTCCAGCACGTCCGAATTGAAGGAGGAGGTTTTCATGTCGAATATTCCGGAGATCGTAAAGTTGCACTCGCTCATCTCGATGGAGCGCACCTCGCTTGCGACCGTGACCGGAATAATGATCTCCAGCTGGGAGATGTAGCTGCTCCCCTTCTGGATGTTCGTGCCCCCCACCTTCACTTCAAAGGCCGGCACCATGAAATTGTTGTACTTTTTCTGAAGGTCGTCGTAGCTGTACTGCGTGGAAGTGCTGAAAGTGATTTTGGTGCTCAAAGCGGCGCCTCCTGAAATTACAGCCAGGCCGGTATTTTAATCACGGAGCCGGTCCGGAGAAGGCGGGGATTATCGATATTGTTGACGCGCGCAATCTCCCGCCACATCTCGGCGTCCCCGTATTCCTCGATGGCGATGGCCGTGAGGGTGTCTCCTTCGCTGATGGTCTTGAATTTCGTCCTGTCCGGCGAGTTGCGCGGCTCGCCCTTGAGCAGGTCGGCCGGCTTGACGTAGCGCTGGAACGTGACCTCCAGCTTGGCCCTCACCGGCTTTCCCGTAAAGGTGAATTTCGTAAACTGCTGCGTGACGGCGACGATATACCCCTGGAACGACAGCGTCCCCCACCGGAATTCCACAAGAGGCGGGGCGTGCCTGTCGCCCTTGACGTCCATCAGGCTGTAGATTTTTTTCGTGTACTCGCGGACGTCGATTTTCCCCAGCTCCGTCAGCTGGCTCGTGGCGGCCAGCTTCAGGCCGTCCATCGTGCTGCCCGCTCCCAGCCCCGCCGAATACGTATCGAAAAACAGGTTCATCTTCAGCGTTTCTCGGTTGCCGTTGACGAACTGCGCGATGGGCATATCAAGCCCGAGGACGTTGTGCTCGGCGTATTTGACTGAGCTTTCAATCGTATACTCCGACGGGTTGAACAGGACGGTAATCTCCTCAAGGCTCGGGGGGTCGATCTGCTTGATCGTCGCCTTTTTCAAAAACAGCGTCTGAACCGGCATTCAGCCACCACCTCAAATGATTTACGCGAATGTTTTACAGCCCAAAGCGGCGTTTTTCCGCTTTGATGCGGCTTTCAAGCCTGCTGTAGATCCTGTCGACCATTTTATTAATCTCGGGCTCGCTCAGGCCCGCCCCGTGCACCTGGACTTCCCGCGTCGTTTTCACGGGCGTGTTCAGCGACCGCGGCTTTTGCACCTGCTGCGACAGGAGCTTGCCGGTCACGTCCGAGGGATTTTCTTTATACGTCATGTCGGGCGGCTGGTACCGGGGCGCCGGCAGGCCCGACACCGTTCCCAGCGTGCTCTTATCAAACGGCCTGCCGACCTTCTCCCGCAATGAGGCCTGCGCCCGGAAGAACTCCTCGGCCTCCTGCTGCGCGGTCTTAAACCGCCCCGCGCGGGGCGCGGCGCTTTGCCCGCCCGATTGCCTCTGGCGGTCGTCCCAGCCGATGTTCTTCCAGTCCTGGCGGCCCACGGGCGACAGGGCGGTTCCGTACTGGTTCATGTAGGCCGGCGGCGTGAACATGACAATCTCCGCCGGGCTGAAGATGCTGCGCATGTCGCTTTGCGGCGTCGCCAGCATCTCAAGAACGGAAGGCGGCTCGTCTTCCTCCTGCTTCCCGCTCAAAACGGCCATTTTCGAGTAATCGCGCAGCTGCATCCGCAGCCGGCCGGGCCGTGTCCCCTCAAAAGCGCCCGTGCCGGGCCTTGCGGGCACAAACCCCCTGCCGGCGCGCCGGCCGCTTATGATGGCCATCTCCGCGCTCAGCGCGCCGATCGCCGCGCCGCGCAGGGTTTTTTCAACGTCGCCCGCCGACAGTGCCTTGAGCGTCCGGACGCGCGCAAGGCGGCTTTCCCCTTCGGGGAGTGCCTGAGCGTCCGTCTTGTGATGCAGGGCGGGGTACGCCGCTTTCTCAAGCATTTTTTCCGCCGCTGTCCCGCCGCCCGAAACAGGTGCAAGGCCGTAGGGCGAGGGTGCCTCGGGTTCCGCCGCCGGCACCGCCGGGCTGAAGGCGCTTTCCGGCGCGCCCGCATGACACAGACCGCCTGCCTGCCGCCGGACAGCGGATAGCCCCGCAATCGTCCGGCCGCTTAATATACCGGAGCGGCTGGCGGAATATCGCATGCGGTGACCCCGACCTCTATCGTTCGCGCTCAAATCACCGCTGTGCTCGGATACGGCAGGGGCGTCTTCCAGCCCTTCGGATGGCTGAACGCGACGCACCGCATGCGCCTTGCCGTGCGCGCGGCTATACGCGCGGTAACCCGCCGCCGGCTGTATGCCTGAAGCCGCCGCGGGATTTCTGCCGGGAGCGAGGCTCAGCAGTCCCTCCGCCAGCGGCCTTGAGAGCGCTCTCTCCAGCGTCCTGCCGAAAGCCGGCGCCAGAACCGCCGGCGCGATTTCGCCGGTCTGCGCTCCGGCAGGATAGCCGGACGCGGCCGCCGAAGGCTGTCCGGACGCGCCGTCCCCGCCGTAAAAGCTCAGGGACACCCGCGGGTAAGGCGACAGCCACGGCGATTGTATTCCCAACACGCCGCTTCCGGCATCCGGGGTATCGAGGAGATTCATACTTCCAATACTGCCCGGACCGGCGACATTATCCAGACCACTAAAACTGCTTGGGCCGCCAATAATGCCCAGACTGCCGATACCGCCCTGCCCGACGATACCCAGACCGCGGCTTCCTAAGCCGCCGATTCGGCTCAGGGCGACGGTGCCCCCAATGCCGCCCGGGCCAGCGGTATAACCCAAACTGCGCATGCCCGGGCCGCCTGTAAGGCTCAGGCCGCCTTGGTATCCGCCGGGGAATGTCTCTATACCAGCCGGCGTTGCTAATTCGCCGCCGTCGGCGGCAAAGTCCGCTATGCCGCCCTGCCGCGCGACGCCGCGCCGGGCGGCTGTCCGGCCTGCAACGCCCGCGCCGATTGCCTGTTCGGAAGTCGGCAGTGCCTGCCCCGGCACAAGCGGCTGTCCAGCAGCACGCGCATCAGAAGGAACCGCCTCGCCGGACGGTGTCGCTAATTTGCCGTCGGCAGCTTGTTCCACCATACCGCCCTGCCGCGTGACGCCGCGGGAAGCCGTCCGGCCCGCAACGCCCGCCCCGCCGCTCTGACGGGAAGGCGGCGCCTGTCCCGGCATGAGCGGCAGCCCGCCGAGATTCCCCTGCGATGTGACCGGGGGCGCGATGCCGGATGCGCTCCGGGGCGCGGGCAGGCCGGTCTGTCTCGCCAGGCGTCCGGATAGCATCCCGACGGTATTGCCTAAGGTATTGCCTAAAAGGTAAGAGATGCGGCCAAAGAAGAGTCTTGCGCTATTTTCCGCCGAAAAGCGGGGCGCTCTTTCGCGCGCCGGCGCGGAGGACTCCGACCGCTCATCTAGCGCCTCGCCGCCGTAAACCAGCGGCGGCATGGAGCCGTACGCCTGAAACATCTGCGCCCGCGCGTACGAGTTTGCGCCGCCAAGGAACAACGGCAAAGCGCCTGCCGTCCAAGGCAACACCGCGCCGCCGGGCAAAACGCCGCGGCCAAAGCGCGCGGGATAACCTGTCCCGATATCCGCGCCGCGGATACCGCCCGCCGCGCCAAACCCGCCGGCAGGCGCTATTTTTCCGGCGTGCCCACCATACGCGCCGCCGGGCGCGGTAACCGGCCAGCCATAAGGCGCGCTTGACGCGGTGCCCGCCATGCCGCCCAGCGCGCCGGAAAGCGCGGTATACGCCACGCCGCCGCGCGCAAAGGCCGTCAGGCTTTTTCCGCCGGATGCTTCACTTTCGCCAGGGGCCTGCGCGAAAGTGCCTCTTTCACTGTCAGGAGATTCCCCGTACGCCGCCGCGCTTTGCGGCGCGGCAAAGCGCCCTGCCTGCGCGGCCGCGCGGAGTATGCTCTCAACGCGCCGCAGCGGCCCGGATTGCAGGGTGCGGGCACGGCCGCGCGAAAAGGCCTGCGGCCTTTCGCCAGCTTTTCCAGCGCCGCCATCGGCCGCGATATCTGCGCTCCCTCCGCCGTAACCTGAGCGGTCCGCCGCATGATCCGGCTTATCCGGCTCTAGGTGCGGCCTCCCGCTCCGTGTAATTAATTTGAGGATTTCCTGCCCCATTGCCGTGTCCGCCAGAAGGAGGCCGAGCTCTTTTGCGATGGCGCGCGCCGGGCGGGGCAAAGCGCGGACCGGCCTTGTCGCCTGCGCCGGTATCTCCGGCTGCGCAGGCGCTTTACCCCTCCCGCCGGCCTGGCTGTAGACAAGCCGCGGGCGCCCGCGGTCTTCCGCTGAAGGCGCAGCTTTTCCCGCGGGGCGCGGTGCCGGCTGCTCGGACGGCGGATACACAAAGTACTGGTTTTTCTGGTAGAGCGCCGCCGGGGTTTTGCGCTCGCCCAGAGCGGCATTTCCGCCGACGTCGGCATATATCTTAAACAACACATGAAGCGCCAGTGAATTGGAGACAATTTGAGGATCGCGGAGCGCCCCTTGGGATGTTTCCGCCTCCGTCAAATAGCTGAGCGTAAATTTTCTCCATTCGCTGCCGCTGCTTTTTTGGAGCCTGTATTTAATTTTCTCAGCAAAACCCGCCGAATCGGTGCACCGCATGGCAAGCCCGCGCCTGCCAAGGCCGAGGGCTGCGCTTTTTAACTTGCCTGCCGCCAGCGTTTTCAGCGGGCGCAGTGTTTTTATCTTCTTCTGTTCCATGTCGCCGGGCCGCCTCCGCCCGTCGGCGGAGCCCGAAAATTCTGGAAAATCCGCCTTCGCTGAAAAGCCGCTCAATCACATTGAGCGGCCTTTTAACAGCTTTGTGCGTACCGATGGAATTTATTGAAAATTTCTTTACAAATAATTTAAGCCGCGTTTAAATATTACTGCCTAAAATAAAAACATGCTTGCCAAAAACACGCAAAGGAGGCAAACCATGATATCGGTCGAACACCTGACGAAATGCTACGGTGATTTCAAGGCTGTTGACGACCTATCCTTTGAAATCCACGAAGGGCATGTTTACGGTTTTCTGGGGCCAAACGGCGCCGGGAAAACCACCACGATGAACATTATGACGGGCTGCCTGTCCGCCACGGATGGCCGGGTCAACATTTACGGATACGACATCTTTGAAGAGCCGAAGCTGGCAAAGAAGATGATCGGCTACCTGCCCGAGCACCCGCCCCTGTACTTAAACGAGACGCCCCTTGAATACCTGCGCTTTGTGGGCGAGGCGAAAGGTCTGCGGGGCGCGGAGCTGAGGCGCCAGATTGAGGAGGTCATTGACAAGACAAAAATCGAAAACGTGAAAAACCGCCGCATATCGGCCCTGTCCAAGGGCTACCGGCAGAGGGTAGGGATTGCCCAGGCGCTTTTGGGCAACCCGAAGGTCATCATCCTCGACGAGCCGACCGTGGGGCTTGACCCCATTCAGATCATTGAAATCCGCGACCTGATTAAGGAACTGGGCAAAACCCACACGGTGGTCTTCAGCTCGCACATCCTCTCCGAAGTGCAGGCAATCTGCGACCAGGTCATGATTCTCTCAAAAGGAAAGCTCGTGGCGTTCGACACGCTCGAAAACCTCGAAAAAATCATGATGACGCAAAACGAGATTTCCATCACCACCGACGCCCCGGCGCTCGAGACGCAGGAGATCCTGGAGAGCATCGGCGGCATTGCGGAAATGCGCATCGAAGAAAAGGACTTTGTCTACGCCCGCATCAAAACGGACCGCGACAATATTTACGACATCTCGCGCGCCGTGTTCAGCGCCTTCGCCGCAAGGGGCAAGGTCCTGCTGGAGATGGCGTTGAAAAAGGCCAATCTCGAAGAGGTGTTCATTGAGCTGACGGAAAGCGACGCCGGAGCTGAGAACGAAGAGCCCCCGGCGGGCGCGAAAGAGTCGGAAGGCGAGGTGACCGGCAAATGAAAGCGGTTTTGAGACACGAACTGCGCACCTATTTCCACTCGCTGACGGCCTACGTCTTCGGGGCGTTTCTGCTCGCCTTCGTGGGAATCGGCGCGATGCTCTACAACATTCAGGCGGCGGTGAGCAATTTTGAATTTGTCCTCAGCTTCGGCTGCCTGATCTTCGTGGTGATTGTGCCGATTCTGACCATGCGCGTCATCGCGGAGGAGAAAAAGCAGAAGACCGACCAGCTCCTCTACTCCCTCCCCATCACCACAACGCAGGTGGTCATCGGCAAGTACCTCGCGCTGCTGACGGTCTATCTCATCCCCCTGTGCATTATCTGCGTTTACCCGCTCATCTTCTCCCGCTTTGGCGACGTCTACCTGCTGACGGCCTACGGCTCCATTTTCGCCTTCTTCATTCTGGGCAGCGCCCTGATTGCCGTCGGGGTGTTCATCTCCTCACTCACGGAAAACCAGGGCTTTGCCGCCGGCATCGGCATTGCGGTCATACTGCTTAACTTCTACAGCGTCAGGCTGTCGGAGTATGTGTCCGCCACGGCGTACGGGGCGGTCATCGCGATGTGCGTCCTGATCGTCGCGCTCGGGCTGATTATCCGCTGCCTGACGAAAAACGAGAACCTGGCCTACGGCGTGTGCTTCGTTCTCATCGCCGCGGTAATCGCCGTGTATTTCGCGGATGTGAAGATGTTCGAGGGGCTTTTGCCGGGCATCATGAAGAAGCTGTCCCTGTTCGAGCGGTTTTACACCTTCGTCAACGGGGCTTTTGACCTGACGGCCATCGTGTACTACCTGACCGTCATGGCCTTCTTCCTGTTCCTTACCGTGCAGTCTCTCGAAAAGAGGAGGTACAACTGATGAAGCTCTTAGAGCGCCTGAAAGCCTCGCAGCAGGCGTCAAGCCGCATCGCCATGCGCGGCGGGTCGTATTCCCTGATTATAACCGCCATCGTGCTGGCGATTGTGATTGTGGTCAACATTTTCATGTCCTCCCTGCCGAGCGCGAAAACAAAGTTTGACATCAGCGCGTCAAAGCTCTACTCCATCACGAGCAACACGAAAGCCGTGGTCAACAACTTAACCCAGGACGTGACCATCTACTGGATTGTGCAGGCCGACAAGGAAGACGACGTCATCGAAAACCTGCTGAGCAAGTATGAGAGCCTCTCCGACCATATCAGGGTGGTCAAGAGAAATCCCGACGTTTACCCCACCTTTGCCGAGCAGTACACCGATGAGAAAGTCAAAAACAACAGCCTTGTCGTGGAGTCCGGCGGCCGCAGCCGGTACATCAGCTACGACGATATCTACGTGACGGAGACGAACATCTACTCCTACACCTACAACACCTCTTTCGACGGGGAAGGCGCCATCACCTCCGCCATCGACTACGTCACGCGCGAGGAGCTGCCGCAGCTTTACGTCCTGGAGGGGCACGGCGAGCCCGGGCTGCCCTCCACGTTCAAGGACCAGATTGAAAAGGACAACATTGAGGTCAAAACCCTCTCCCTGCTGAAGGTGGACGCCATCCCGGAAGACGCGGCCGCGGTCATGATTTACGCGCCCTCCAGCGACATTTCGGACAAGGAAAAGGACATGCTCGCCGAATACGTTGAGAAGGGCGGAAAACTCTTTGTGGCGGCCGGCCCCACGAAGGACGGCGTTCTGGAAAACCTGTACGGGCTGCTGGCCGACTACAGCGTGAAGGTCAACGAGGGCGTCGTGGTGGAGCAGGACAGGGAGTATTACGCCTTCCAGGTCCCCCTCCTTCTCGCGCCGAAGATGAACTATCACGAGATTACAAAGTCTCTCATCGAGGAAAAATACTTCCCACTCATGCCCGCCTCCCACGGCCTGACCATCGGGCAGACGCCCTCCAACGCCACGGTGACCGCCCTGCTGACCACTTCCGACGCCGCGTTCAGCAAGGCCGGCGAGACGATCTCCTATCAGAAAGAAGAAGGGGACATTGACGGCCCCTTCGCCGTGGCGGTTGCCATTGAAAGGGCCCTCGGCGGGAAGATCGTCTGGTTTGCCTCGTCGTCTTTCCTGGACGATATGTATAACGCGTACTCGTCCGGCGCGAACGTGGACCTGGCCATGAACGCCCTGTCCGCGCTCATCGGGGAAACCGAGGCCATGGCCATCCGCAGCAAGTCCCTCAATTACAACTACCTGACCATCAGCGATTCGACGGCTTCCCTGCTGAAGGTGCTCATGATCGGCGTCTTCCCGCTTGTCTACCTCGGCGCCGGCATCGTTGTCGTCATAAGCAGGAGGAGGATGCATCGTGAAACGGTCTAAGAGAATCTATATACTGCTGGCCGTTCTGGCGGTCGTCTGCATCGCCACGTTCATTGTCAGCCGCGTGGAAGAGCATAAGGAAAAGATAAAAAACACCGACGCGGTTATTCTGGAGATACCCCCCGACTCCGTCAAAACACTGTCCTGGGAGCATGATTCGAAGAAATTCGCTCTCCACAAGGACGATAAGTGGATTTACGACGCGGACGAGCAGTTCCCCGTGGACCAGGATAGAATTGATAAGCTCCTGAAGGTGTTCGAGAAATTCGGCGCGGCTTTTATCATCGAAGACGTGGAAAACTACGGCCAGTACGGCCTGGACAAACCGGTCTGCACCATCCGGCTGTCAGACGGGGACAAGTCCTACGAGATTAAGCTGGGCGACTTTAGCAAAATGGACGCCCAGCGCTACGTCTCCATCGGGGACGGCAACGTCTACCTCGTCAAAAAAGACCCGCTTGACGAGTACGGCGTGGAGCTGAAAGACCTCATTGACAACGACAAGGCGCCGTCTTTTAACAAAGTGCAGGAAATCCGGTTTGAGGGCGCGGAATCGTACAACATCGTCTACGAGGAAAACAGCGCGGACACATACTGCAAGGACGACGTCTATTTCGCCCGCCTCGGCGGCGGCAAGCATCCCCTTGACACATCGCGGGTAAACAGCTACCTCACGAACATCAGAACCCTGAAGCTGACCGACTACGTCACCTACAAGGCAACGGACGCAGAGCTCAAAAAATACGGCCTTGACGCGCCGGAGCTCATGGTCACCGTGCGCTACGCACCGGAAGACGGGGACGGGGAAGAGACATTCACGATAAGCGTCAGCCGTGACCCCGAGGAAAAGAAGAAGGCTGAAAACGCCGAATCCGAGGATAAGAAGGACGAGGAGATCACCGCTTACGCGCGGGTCGGCCAGTCCAAAATCGTCTACAAGATTTCAGCGGACGACTACAAGGACCTCATGGAGGCCTCCTTTAACGACCTGCGCCACCAGGAAGTGTTCCCCGCCGACCTCGACATCATCACGCAGTTTGACATCTCGCTCGAAGGCGGCAGCTACACCATAACCGCCGAGAAGAAGGACAATGAGATTACCTATTACTATCAGGGCGAAAAGCTCGATATAACGAGCTTCCGCAGCGCCTTCAGGGCCCTGAAAGCCGAGAAGTTCACGGACGAAAAGCCCGCGCAGAAAGAGGAAATCAGCCTCACGGTCCATCTGGAGAGTGATAACTTCCCGCAGGTTAAAATCCAGCTGTACAGGTACGACGGCACCTACTGCCTGGCCGTGGTGGACGGAAAGCCGGTGTCGCTCGTCCGGCGCTCCAATGTGGTGGACCTCATCGAGGCGGTGCACAAAATCGTGCTGGGCTAAAGACAATAAAGCAAAAACCTGCCGGTGGCAGGTTTTTGCTTTTATTATGACGGCCTGCCGGGCTGCTCTCGCTGTGCGCGATTTCTGACATGCCGCCGGCGGCGCTGACGGATGATTCAATGCGGCAACAAATTCTTTCGGGGGCAAGCAGGCGAAGCTGGGCCGGCGTTCAAACAGGATTTTTGATGTTGGAGCGCCGGAACCGGCGGCGGCTGAAAACGGTACCGCATCCCGGGCAGGCGGCCATTTTATGCCTTGTGCGGCCGCCTGCGGCCGGCCTGTCCGGCGGCGCAAAGGCGGAATGCCGCGTTATAATGCGGCATACGCTCCGGTAGGGGGCGGCGCAGATTAGAATAAAAAAGTTCGCCCACCTTACGGCACGCCCGAGATGCTCGCGCGCTACGGCGGCATGTACACCGCGGCGGCCATGGAGCTGTACAACAAGTTTCTCCAGCCCGAGCAAACAGCTCCCCGACGCCCGGCGTGAGCGAGCGCCGCAGCGTAAAATCACGTTAGTTTTAGCCGCTCACAAAAGTTTAATTAAACCGCCACAGCGTGAAAAAAGCCCGTAATTCAGAATACGGGCTTTTATATCGCCCTCCACCGCGCGCCGTCGCGCCGGGCAGAGAATAAAAAGGGCTCCTGTCAGGCCAAGCCCGACAGGAGCCAAGGGAATCACCCTGTCCTGTTATCAAAAGCAGCAAACGTGCGGGAGAGAGCAGTCTTTACGCACCGTGAAATCCGGCTTACAGGAGCTGCTGGTAGATTTTTACCGGGTCGTAGATGGAGCGCGCGTCGCCGGCGGCCTTCGCGGCTTTCGCGAACTCCGTGTAAAGGCCGTACTCGCGCGCCCTGACGTACTCCTCCAGCTCCGGATCCGTCTTCGGGTTTCTCGGTATGGGGACGTCCTGCTCGACGAGGATATCCTGCACGCGCCGGATGTCCACATCGCGCACGGTCGTGCCCTTCTCGAGCGCCACGGCCGCCGCGACGCCCGCCGCCTGGCCGGTGCCGACGCACTGCGGGATAAGCGTGAGCCAGTCGATGGCGATATCGTCCGCGGAGACGTGGCGGCCGGGGCACAGGAGGTTTTCCACGTTCTTCGGAACGATGCAGCGGTACGGGATTTCGACCGGCGCGTTGTCGTTAATCGGGCAGACGGTGGAGTGCCACGCGATGACGTCGTCAAACTGCGGGGCAAACGCGAAGTCGTTGATGGTCATGACGTACTCGCCCTGGAGCCTGTAGCTGCAGCGGGCGCCAAGCTGCGGCGCGATATCGTACAAATAGGCGTTGCGGAACGCGACGGGGCACGCCTCGCGGAGATATTCGATGACGTCCCGCATGGTCTCGCGCACCATGAGCTCCGTCTTCGTCAGGTCCTCCACCTTGGAGCAGTCCTTATCGGGAATCCAGTTGTTGACCCAGCAGACGTCGTTGCGGCTGGAGGCGATAATCATGCTGGGGAATCCGGCGACTTTCCCGAGGGCCTGGTACATCTGGCGGTCGGCGTTCGGCCTTGTTCTCAGCCACTCCTGATACATTCTCCAGTCGATGCCGCCGATGCGCCAGACAAGCGCCGTCTTATTGGAACGGGTCTGGCTGTTGGCCAGCGCCACGAAAGGCGTTCCCGTCTGGCGGAAAATGTCGCCGTCGCCCGTCGCGTCGATGACAATTTTCGCGAAGATGGCCTGGCGCCCTTCCTTGCTCTCGAAAATCACACCCTTCACTTCGTTGCCTTCCATGATGGGTTTGACGCCCCAGCTGTGGTAGAGGATCTGGATGCGGTCGCGCTCCTCGAGCAGCATTTTGTCCATCTCGATCTTCAGCTGGTTCGGCTCGAAATACACGGCGCGGGCGAGGGACGGTGTCTGGCCGTGCTTGACGCAGCCGATGCCCTTCCAGGAATCGACAAGGAACGGGTCCGTCGACCCGGCCTGGGAGAGCTTCGGAGCCAGGACGGCTTCCGGGATGGGTTCCATCCTCCTGAACCATTCCTCCTGAATGCCGCGCACGAAGGACTTCTCATACCACGTCAGAGACGGCACCATGATAACGTAGCCGCCGGTGACGTCGCCGCCCATGTAGCCGTAGCGCTCCATGATGATGATGTTCTTCGCGCCGGCCCGCGCGGCCGCCAGCGCGGCAGTGTGCCCGGCGCTGCCGCCGCCGACGACGAGGATATCGCACTCGGCGTAAACATTCAGTGTATTAGACGGTTCAACATAGACTTTGCTCATGGATTTTCCTCCTTCAAGAATAAGATGGGGTTGCATGATGCGCCGTGGCCGGATGGGGCCAAAAGCCCGGCCCGGCCGGAAATAAAGCAGCCCTATCCAAAAACTTCCGCACAGCGGCAAAAATCGGACGGAAACCTAAGCCGGCGCAAACGCCCGGCTTTCTTTCCGAGCTCGGTCTGCCTCCCATCCACGGGAAGGCAGCCGGTTTTTATCTCATGCCCGGCATGACGATGCCGGCCGTCGCCATGTTCTTTCTGATCTTCTTGGAGGCGAAGCTGTCAATCGTCAGCGCGATGACAAGCAGCAGGCCGTTGACAAGGGTGGTAAACCAGAGCGGCAGCTGCATGGTCTGCAGCGCGTAGGACAGCGTGGTGATGAGGACGATGCCCATAAAGGCCGACCCAAGGGTACCCGAGCCGCCCATGAAGGACACGCCGCCGAGCATGGCCGCCGTCAGGGACGTCATCTCCGGCATCAGGGAGGTCAGGCCCGTGGGGTTGTACATCTTCTGCTGCGACGACCAGATAAGCCCGCCGACGGCCGCGAGAATGCCGTTGTTGATGTAAAGAATGCTCTTGATCTTGTCCGGGTTGAGTCCCGCAAGGCGGGCCGCCGCCGGGTTGCCGCCGCAGACAAGAACGCTCCGGCCGAACCGCGTCCACTTTAAGACGACGCTGTAAGCGACGACGACGGCGATGACAAAGAGGAACAGCCACGGAATGGGCGTCTTCCCGATGCATTTTGCCGTAATCGCCGAAAATCCCGGGTTGTTGATGGATTTGAACTGGCCGCGCGTAGCCCACTGGGCAAGGCCGCTCCACACCGAGCTCATGCCGATTGTGGCGATAAAGGGCATGAGTTTTATCCCCTGGGACAAAAAGGCGTTGACGCCCCCGCACAGCGCGCCGGCGATAATCGAAATAATCGCGGCGATCCCCCACGGGATGCCCGGAATCCACTGGAGGACTTTATAGAACACCAGGGTGCTGATTGTGGCGTGGGCGCTTGTGGCAAAGTCAAAGCCGCCGCCCATCAGCAGCATGGCCACGCCGACGCCGAACATCCCGTAAAAGCAGAGGTTGGACAGGATCTGCTGGGCGTTGCCCTTCGTAAACGAGTTCGGCATCCTTATGTAGGTAATCAGCAGGACAATGAGGATGAGGATTATGAGAAGCGTCGCCTTCCCGTTGATGATTTTTCTTATAATCGACTGTTTCATTTCACCATCTCCTCTACTCCAGCATGGCCAGCGCGAGGACGTTCTCCTCCGTCGCCTCTTCGCGCTTAACCGAACCCGTTATGCGCCCGTTGTGCATGACGTAAATCGTATCCGCCACGTTGATCACTTCCGTCAGTTCGGACGAAATGAAGATCACGCCGATGCCCTGCTTGGCAAAGTCGCAGACCATCTGGTAGATTTCCGCCTTCGTCCCGACGTCGATGCCCTTCGTCGGTTCGTCCAGGATGAGCACCTTCGTCGTCACGAGCTTTGACGTCCAGCGGCCGAGGATAACCTTTTGCTGGTTGCCGCCCGACAGCTCGAGGACTTTCTTGTCGAGCGTGGGCGTCTTGATGCTGTACTGCTGGATCGCGCCGAGCGTGAGGTCGTCTTCCGCCTTCGCGTCGAGGAACAGAAACTTTTTGAGCTTCTTGAGGACGGGCAGGCTCACGTTGTGCGTGATGGGCGCCCACAGGATGAGGCCCTGCTCCTTGCGGTCCTCCGGGCACAGCGCGATGCCGGCGTTGATGGCGTCCCGCGGCGTCTTGAATTTGACGGGCTTGCCCTCCAGCTTAATCTCGCCGGAGATGATCGGATCCGCCCCGAAAATGGCGCGCACGACTTCCGTTCTGCCGGCGCCGACGAGCCCCGCAAGGCCGATGACCTCGCCTTTTCTCAGCTTGAAGCTCACGTCGTGGACGGCGTACGTCGTCAGGTTGTTCACCTCGAGCACGACGTCCCCGTACTTGTCGTTCCGGCTGAGGTTGGCGTAGGTGTCGCCGATGTCGCGGCCGACCATGGCCTTGATGAGCTCCTGTTCGTTCGTCTCGGAGGTGTTCAGCTTGGTGACGAACTTGCCGTCCTTGAGGACGACGATCTCGTCGGTAATCTGGAAAATCTCCTTCATGCGGTGGGAGACGTAGATGATGATTTTCCCCTCCTCCTTCAGCCTTTTGATCAGGCCGAAGAGGATGTCGATTTCCTTGTCCGTCAGAGGCGCCGTCGGCTCGTCGAAGGCGATGACGGGGCTGTTGCGGCGGTACGCCTTCATGATTTCAACCATCTGCTGGTGCGCGATGGACAGCGCCGCGACGGGGACGGTGGGGTCAATCGGCAGCCCGAATTCGTCGATGATCGCCTGCGTCTGGGCTTTCAGCTCCTTGTAGCTGACAAACCCGGAGCGAACCGGCAGGGCGCCGAGGAAGATATTCTCCATGACGCTCATGGACGGGATAAGCTGGCGCTCCTGATAAATCACGCTGATGCCGAGGTTGATCGCCTTGTTCGGCGACGTGAGCGCAAGCGGCTCGCCGTCGAGCAGAATCTGTCCCTCGTCGCACGGGATGTCGCCGCTTAGGATTTTCAGGAGCGTGCTCTTTCCCGCGCCGTTTTCGCCGAGGAGCGCGAGCACCTTGCCGCCCACCGCGGTGAAGCTGACGTCGTCGAGCGCCTGAACGCCGGGGAAAGCCTTGGAGATATTCTTAAATTCCAGTGTACGAACCTTCTTTTCAACTGTCTGCGCAGCTTTTTGCTCGAGTTCCATTAATAGCACTCTCCTTTCTCGCGGGTGCGCCTAAATGCCGAGGCGCTTTCTCTGCCGCCTCTGGCTCCAAACGTCAAGGGAAAGTGCCAGGATGAGCAGCGTGCCCGACAGCACCAGCGTGAGGTACGTGCTGGAGCCGACAATCAGCATCCCCTTATAGAACGTTTTCAGGACGACAAGGCCGAGGAACGCGCCGCCCATGCCGCCGGAACCGCCCGCAAACGAGATGCCGCCGAGGATGGCCGCCGTCAGTCCGGTGAACTGGTCGCCGGAGAGGGCCTGCAGGCTCCCCTGCTTGGCGCGGGCCGTGTAGGCAAGGCCGGAAATGCCGCCCAGGACGGAGCAGTTTATGTACAGGAAGTAGATGATGCCCTTCGAGTTGATGCCGGACAGCCGCGCCGCCCTCCTGTTGCCGCCGATCATGTAGATGCTCCGGCCCAGCTCCGTCTTTTTGAGGATGATCCCGTAAATGATAAACGCCACGACGACGATGACGATAGTCATCGGAATATCGCCGATGATGTTATACCCGCCGATTGTGGTCAGCGCCGGGTCCGTAAAGGTGACGGTGCTCTGCAGGGCGCCGCCCGAGTCCGTGGCGAGCAGCTGCATCAGCGCGCGGATGACGGCCGCCATGGCCATCGTCGCGATAAACGGCGCCATGCCGATTTCGTTAATCAGGATGGCGTTAATCAGCCCGATGGCCGCGGCAAAGAGCATGGCGATGAGGACGGCCACATACCACGGCAGCCCCCACCAGCTGATGCCGATGGCGATGACGATGCCCGACAGCGCGCCGACGGTCGCCTGCGAGAGGTCGATGTTGCCCGAGACGATCAGGCACCCGGCGCCGATGGCCAGAAAACCGGGCACCGCGATATCCTGCAGGATGCCGATGAACGTCTTGGCGGTGAAGAATCGCGCGCCCTTCAGCGCGGCAAGCGCCGTGAAGATCAGAATCATCGCCACCAGCAGGATAAGGAGCGAGAACGCCTGTGTGCGGACGAGTCTCTTTACGAGCGATGTTCTTGTCAGGTTATTCATGAACACCCTCCGTTTCCTTTCAAAAGTCGTTCTTTCCCGTTTGGGCCGATGCGTAAAATGGTAACCGGCTCCCCAAATCCTACGATATGCGGAGCCGGTTACAGCTCGAGTCTTTAAGTACCGCGTCTACTTTTTAATTTT
>ERZ773359.1428-NODE-1428-length-33034-cov-7.989296_pt1 | contig 33034 bp, 33 predicted proteins | sample MGYA00374955_ERZ773359 | MGnify/ENA primary metagenome ERZ773359 (study PRJEB29098, sample SAMN04486028) | biogas fermenter metagenome | study: EMG produced TPA metagenomics assembly of the Biogas fermentation microbial communities from Germany - Plant 4 DNA1...
TCTTCCGTGGATTCCATTATGTAGTTTTCTGTAATTTCCAACTCCAGATAGCTGGGTTCTAACTCTACATCTTCCAGAATCTCTTTAACCAAGGAAATGAAATTCCATCGCCTCAGTTGTAGAGGAGATATATTCACCGATACTCTGATAGGATTATATCCCTTGTCCTGCCAAGCCTTATTCTGCTTGCAGGCTGTTCTCAATACCCACTCGCCAATGGGTATAATAAGCCCTGTCTCCTCTGCGAAGGGAATAAAGTAGACAGGAGAAATTAATCCATGTTCGGGGTGGTTCCATCTAATTAATGCCTCTACTGCTTCGATCCTCCCAGTCCTTGTATTAACCTGTGGCTGATATACCAGGTAGAATTCCCCTCTCTCCAAAGCATTGCGAAGATCCCTATCCATCTTCATCCTATGTATGACCCTATCGTTCATAGATTTTTCGAAAAATTCATAAGCATTTTTCCCATATTTTTTTGCCTCATACATGGCGATATCAGCATTTTTTAATAGAACCTCTGTGTTGTCTCCATCGTCTGGAAATATGGTAATGCCAATGCTAACCGTCGGATATACATCAAATCCATCGATAATCCATGGAGCATCAAAGATTCCTAATATGCTGTTGACAATGCTTTCTACATCTTGTACATCTTTTATTCCGAATTTGACCAAGATAAATTCATCGCCACCAAATCTGCCGACAAAGCTATCTCCATCACAGATTTTACCCAACTCCGTACCGAATTTCTTGAGGACCTTATCCCCAAATCCGTGGCCAAAGGTATCATTTATTACCTTAAAATTATCGATGTCTAAGAAAAATAGAACACCTTTTTTATTTTCTCGCTTTGCAATAGAAACCCAATGGGTTACTCTATCCGCTACATATAACCTGTTGGGGAGACCTGTCACCGCATCATAATATGCTAAATAGCGTATCCTCTCCTGGCTAACCTTTAAAGCGTCCTCTTGGTATTCTATCTTATGCTTTCGGTTATGAAGTTCCTTTTCCATGTCCCCTATTTCTTCATATATAGCCATTAACTCTTGATGCTTTGCCATAAGTTCCTGATATCGAAGTTCTGATTTAGTCTGTTCTTCTAACAGAGTGATTTGGTCATGTCCCATTTGTGCAAATAACTTGGCTATTCGTGACGCAAATTCCATAAACTTGTCCATGTCTTCCTTGGAATAAATGGGTACCTTTTTAATTGCTTCTATATATTTTTCTTCATCTAACCCAAGGACCTTAGCTTGGTTTCTGAAGTATTCCAAATCAGGGGCAGACAAAAAGAATTGTGATTTATAGATAACAGCAACACACTTATCCTTGATATAGATAGGAGTAATGGCATGCATAATTCCATTTTCACATTTGTAATACCTATATTCCTCATCTTTTTCTATTGCTTTAGCTGAGGCTTTAATGGATTCAACACACATACCGGCTATACAGGGATTCGCCCTGTGAAATTTTGTACACAAGTCAAACTCGCCGGTTTTTGTTAAGAAGGTACCATCAACACTAGCGATACCGGCTGCTATACCTGTTACCTCGTATATACTATCAAATAGCCCTTGAAATTCGTAGATGTCTACTAAATCCGCAAATTCATAATCCACGCCACCAGCCACCTTACATTTCTATCTTATTACTGATAGTGGTTGTATATCAAACAATTATAATACAAATTCCCCTAAAAAGGAACACTCTGCCAGTGCAATTTTCAACTACAGAGTAGGCAGCTCAATGGATTTTACCATAAATCTACAATTCCCTAAAGGGGTGTTTACGGTTATCCTATCCCCTACTCTTTTAAACAGAAGGGCATGGCCTACAGGCGATAGACAGGAGGCACAATCAAACCTCTCGCCACCTTTATCATAAAAAGGAGGTACTATTTTTAGTCTTTCTGTTTCATTATAGTCCAGATCGTGGACTTCTGCTATGCTCCCTATTAGGATTAGAGGCCAATGCTGATCTATGGAAACATTGGAATTGTTCTCTACAAAGCCCCTTAAGTAATCCAGGTACTGATCTATCATGTTCTTGAAAGTGTCCCTTTCCCTGGTATACTCCACATAAAATTCCTTTAAAATATGATTTCTGATACTCATTATTTCCTTTAAGTGTTTTGTTAAAAAAACAGAAATATTATGATGACCATTCTCCTGCATTATAATCCTCCTTACAATATTGGAAACAATAATCTTAATAAATGCAACATACGGGTTTTGATAGGGTAGAAAATCTACTGCCTTCTATTTTAGCTGGAAATACCCCTCTCCCCCATATAAAAAACCCACAATACCCGACACAACGTATTTGGCATAGATGCGAAATAAGGCATCCCATGGACCCCCATGAAATGCCTTCCATGCTAATATTATCATAAGTGTAAAACATTGTCAATGTTGGTAAATTGTATCGAATTTTTCTATAGCCTATTTTTCAATTATATCGCTTAGTATTTCAGCTATATATCTGGCGCTGCGTTTGGCCTCAGCGAAGGTAGTCATATGGTTTCCTATCTCAATCAATATGGCTCTATTGGATACGTGCTGATTGTATCGTCCCGTCTTAAGCATGACCTTATCTGCCAATCCTGGATATTTTTCGTTGGCTAAGTTAGTTATTTTCAGAGCAAATTGATAATTCTCCCTCCAATTTGGTTTCTCACTAAAACCACCGCTTACACCCTGGGCAGTACCTATAAGTATAAAAAACTTTGCTACTCTTTCACCGTTTATGATCACTACTTCCTTATCCGGATCCTTGAGCTTTTCATTATAGTTGCGATGTATATCTAAAAAGATCTTTAGGGATTTATGTTCTTTTTGCCGCTTCCTGATGGTATCCAAGGATCGGGGATACAGCCCTGATTTCCAAGGATAAACCTCATGATCCGTACGATCATGTAGTACCGGTATATTCCGTTTCTGGAGCTCTTTAGCCAACTCCTCTCCAACCCCTACAACTGTTTGACTCAAATCATTACTCCTAAATACGGCAATATCCTTATATGGATTGTCAGGATCTTGCCTATATGCTTCTCTGGAATGAGTATGATAAATCAGGATCTGTGGCCCGCTACCTTGAAGGGTAATAGGTGGAAGATCATCGCTGATTTTTTTTACTTGGATTTGTATCTCTTCAGAAACTTCCCCAACAGCTTCTTCGTAGCGCTCAAGATCGTCACTGGAAGGACGCTGGGCTTGGCGAGAAATATCCTGTTCCGCGGTAACGGTAGCAGCAACAACTGATTCATCCTCAGTATCTACAGGCTCATATTGAGTATATGGAGCACTTAAATAAGGCATATGGGATGATAGTATAAAAGCCGGATCAGTTAAGTTTATTTCCTTTAATCGAATCCATATATCCGAGAAAAAATCACCTTTACTTCCGGATATACCAATCTGGCCTTCCTCCTGAACATTCTCAGACTCACTGAAAGAATTACTGTTAGAAAGGGCCAGGTGGTTGGATAGCAGGCGGTAGCTAAAAAAAACAATCCCAACTATTAATAAGATGACAACAAGATTATAGGTTAAATTTGATCTTTTGTTAATTCTGATCCGTTCCAAAATCCCCACCACTTCCCATAACTATTATTTTAATTATACCTCTTATATTGAATCCCAATAGAAGAACTTTTTACTTATGATTCATATATTACGATAATTATAATCTATAAGCAGACCCTTCCTAGCGTCAATAAATATAACATTCTAATAAATATATAAGAAAGCAATGGGAAAATATGACTGACATGGCCGTCCTTTTTTAAAATGATAAAGGCGACCTTTAAGGTCGCCCTCGGCAAAGATTCAGTCTCTGGTTGCCATCCTCTGTCTCTCCAACTCATATAGCATTATGGAAGTAGCACAGGCCACGTTAAGCGAAGTAATATATCCATGCATGGGTATCCTGACAAGAATGTCACATAGCTGCTTGTAATTGTAGCTAAGCCCATGAGTTTCGTTGCCTATGACCAAGGCCATAGGTCTGGTTGTTAGATCCACATCCATAATAAGCGCATCACCACTGGCTGATGAACCAACTATTTTAAAATCCTTATGGTTTTGTCTAATATCATTAAACCATAGCAAAAGCTGTTTATGGGATTGTAATCTAACTACAGGTACAGTAAATAGAGTACCCATGCTGGCCCTTATGGTCCTGGTATCATATATATCAACGGCATGTCCCGTAACAACTATACCATCGACATTTAATGCATCGCATGAGCGTATAATCGTTCCAAGATTCCCATAGCTGGAAGGCCTATCAACGACCACAATCAGAGTATCGTCTCCTACCCTTATCCTGGATATATCATCATCGGGAATGGAAACAATGGCAATAAGTTCCGACAAATCTTCTTCCTTGTCGCTGAGTTTCTCCATCAACCTAAGCGGCAGTTCAAAATGTGTTTTAGCCGTAGAATTTGATAGCACTCCCTTTGCCCAATTGGATAAGGGTACTTCCCTGGAGTATGCAAAAGACTCAATTTCCCAATTGTTTTCTATGGCAAAGTTGATGGGTTTTACCCCCTCAACAAAGAATTGCTTGTACCTGTTTCTCTTTTCCCTATTCCTTTTAAGTACCTCAATCCGCTGAAAATCATTATTCTCTTTACGGATTTTCTTAACTATCGGTTTCATCTATCTGCTCCTAAAATCACCATGAGTTTATCAGTAATAATTCAGTATACAGCCGGCCAATATAAAAACGGATTATCCAATTATGAAATCAGATGAGCTTCAGGTATCTGCGCAGGTTATCAAGCCCCATTTCTACACCCATCCTTGGATCCTCCAGCCCCTCAAATTCTATAGATAATGCGCCTTCATAGCCTGAATCCTTGATAATTCTGAGGCACTGTGGAATGGCTACATCTCCGTGTCCAATAATGGCACCCCTTAGATAGTTTCCACCCCTGGACCTAAACCATCCTTTGCCCGGATCAGGGTGCATTCCCGATTTAATGTGAAAATCCTTGGCATGGACATGGAAGGCATAGGGCATTAACTTACCCATTGCGATTTCCGGGCTTTCATCAACACAGACAAAATTGCCCATGTCCAGTAGGAGTCCGAAATTGGGGTGGTTTACGCCGTTAATTAGTTTTTCTACCCTATCACTGTCCTGGCAAAAAAAACCATGATTTTCTATCATCGTTTTAATACCGAATTGTTGGGCATATTCCGTAACAGCCCTACAACCCTCTATCAACCTTGGAAGAGCCGCATCAAAATCCCTTGGTCCTTTATGGTCCTTGGGAAAACCAATGGTCGCATCATGTCTCATGGTTTTGGCCCCTAGAATCCTTGCGATGTCAACTTCACCCTTAACTCTTTGAATCTCTGCATCCAAGTCCCCATCCGAACCATTTATAAAATCTGCGCCTACCGTATAGCTCCCTATCTCTAAACCCACCTTTGCGCATTCTTCCCTGGCCCGGATGGCAAAATCCTCATTGGTTTCACCCTCTTCCAATATAAAGGGTACAAATTCAATGAGGTCGCATCCCATCTCTTTGACTATATGAATAACATCCAACTGCTTGATCTGTCCACCGCGTACCAGGTTGATTAAACTGTAGGAACTCACACCTAACTTCATATCTATACCTCCTAGTTTATTTTAATCTGTCACATCAGGCAAACATCCATAATAGGTAAACCTCATGTATATTTTATATCATGAACCCTGCCTTTTCCACATTATCTGTAAAACTTTTTTCTTGACATTTCCCTTCCCTTTGGTAATATAGATATGAGCATTGTGATGATGAGGAGGAGTAGTTGAATCCTCTAACCTAAGCGACTCGGGGATGGTGGAAGCCTGAGGTTATGGTTCAACGAAGGGCGCCTTGGAGCATTTATTTTATGAGAGGATCTATCTCTATAGATCAAAAAGGGTGGAACCGCGGAAGCTATGCCTTTCGTCCCTTTATGGGATGAAAGGCTTTTTATATCTTTAATTTTGGGAGGTATGTGAATTGGCAACAGAATTCAGTATGGAAAAAATCGTAGCTCTATGCAAGGGCCGGGGTTATATCTATCCAGGGTCTGAAATATATGGCGGGCTGGCCAACACTTGGGATTATGGACCCCTGGGTGTAGAATTAAAGAATAATGTCAAAAAAGCATGGTGGAAAAAGTTTATCCAGGAAAGCCCATACAATGTGGGTATGGATGCGGCTATACTCATGAACCCAAAAACCTGGGTAGTTTCCGGCCATGTTGCCGGGTTCGCTGATCCATTGATGGATTGCAGGGAATGCAAAGCCCGGTTCAGGGCCGATAATTTGGTGGAAGATTTCATGAAAGGTCAGGGCATCGATAATCCACAGATAGACGGATGGGACGACAAGATGTTGGAAAATTATGTTCGGGATAACGATGTCCCCTGTCCCCAATGCGGTAAGCATAACTTTACCGACGTAAGATATTTTAACCTCATGTTCAAAACCTTCCAAGGGGTTACCGAGGATTCCCAATCCGAGCTATATCTAAGGCCTGAGACAGCTCAGGGTATCTTCGTTAATTTTAGGAATGTACTTCGGACGTCCCGCAAAAAGATACCCTTTGGCATAGGGCAAATTGGAAAATCCTTTAGGAACGAAATAACCCCCGGCAATTTTATCTTTAGAACCAGGGAATTTGAACAAGCAGAGCTGGAGTTCTTTTGTAAACCAGGGGAAGATATGGAATGGTTCCAATACTGGAAGAATTTTTGCAGGGATTGGCTTCTGAGTCTGGGCATCCCGGAAGAGAAACTACGAACCAGGGATCATAGCCAGGAGGAATTGTCCCATTACAGCAAAGCCACCACGGACTTTGAATACTTTTTCCCTTTTGGCTGGGGGGAACTTTGGGGCATAGCCAACAGAACTGATTTTGATTTAAAGCAGCATAGCGAACACTCAGGTGAAAACTTCACCTACATTGATCCTGAAACCAACGAGCGTTATATCCCATACTGTGTAGAACCTTCCGTGGGTGTAGACAGGTTGGTTCTTACCTTCCTATGCGCTGCCTATAGTGAGGAGGAGTTAGAAGGCGGGGATACAAGGGTGGTATTAAGATTGCATCCCTATCTTGCACCCTTTAAGGCTGCTGTTTTGCCCCTATCTAAAAAACTCAAGGACCAGGCTCAGGAGGTGTACAGTAGGCTAAGCAAAAAATTCCCGGTGGATTATGATGAATCCAGTAGCATAGGCAGGAGATACCGCCGCCAGGATGAGATAGGTACCCCTTACTGTATCACTATCGATTTCGATACCTTGGAAGACAATTGCGTTACTATACGTGATAGGGACACTATGGATCAGATCAGGTTACCTATTGATGAGGTGGAAAAATATCTGGAAGAGAAAATTTCGTTTTAAATACAAAGGCCGGAGCCATCAACGAGGCTCTCGGCCTTTAGTTTTGTCTGTCTTCCCAAAACATTGCGGGCTAACCATATTTGCACCCAAATCCACCCTTTTATATTCACCCAAAAACTCCAGACGTATCTTGACCCTTTTCTTCCTATGATCGAACTTTTCGATTATCCCTTCCATACCCATAAGCGGGCCTTTCAATACTTTGATATGATTCCCTTCCTTGTAGATGTCCGACAGCTCAATGACATCTCCATCCCGGGTTAGGTTAAGAATCATATCCATCTCCTCTTTCTCTATGGGTATCGGTTCACAATCATCCTTCAAAACCCTGTAGACCGCAGGAAGAGACTTAAGCCCGTAATACAGCTCGACGCTCATCTTTGTTTGGGTTAAAACATATCCCGGTATCAAGTTTTTAATAGTTTCATAAGTTTTTCCCTGTTTTCGCTCTATCAGCTTTCTTTTAGGAACCAAGGTCCGAATCTCCTCATCCGGAAACAAAAGCTCAATAAACTTTTGCACCTCTTCCTCACGACCAGTTTCAACGAAAATTGCATACCATTTCATGAACAACCTCCAACTATTACTCCCACATCAGCCAATTGGGAAGCTTCAAACATACCTTGTACAACAATTTGGGAGATATTTCGAATAATTTGGGACCATTGTTTGCTACTCTTAGGTTGAGGTTTTCACACTCCATTGTAATATACTGTATGTCCAAAGACAAATCAATAATGCTATACCAAATCGGTACTGTCTAAATCATTAGGATTCCGGTTTATCTATGGACTTCTATTTTCTCATATCCTTGAATACTATATTCACATACAGAAGGGATGATTTTATGGGCAGAAATACTATTATGCAGGGTACTTTCATCCTTACCCTTTCAAACATATTATTACGCCTTCTGGGATTTGCGTATCGTGTATTGCTGAGCAGAAGCATAGGGCCTGAGGGTCTGGGTGTATTACAGCTGGTAATGCCTGTCCTGTATACTTCCTTGACACTAATATCAGCAGGTATTCCCATAGCTGTATCCCGGCTGGTAGCCAAGAAAAGGGCAATAGGAGATTACCACGGCGAACGCAGAATTCTCCTTACTAGCCTAGGGTTAATCATATCCCTATCCTTATTTGTATGCTTGTTCTTAATCTTAAATATTAATTACATTATCTACGACCTTATAAAGGAGCCCCGAGCCTACGGACCTCTACTTGCATTGTATCCCGCAATAATAATGATGTCCGTCAGTGCAGTCTTCAAAGGCTATTTCTATGGTGTTAAAAATTTCTACCCCCCTGCACTATCCGAATTGTTCGAGGAAATAACCACCATGGTATTGGCATTGTATTTCCTTGAAAAAGTCAAACATCTAGAAGTCTCCGCCCAGGTAACCGTTGTAGCCCTGGCTATCGTTTTAGGGGAAGTATCATCTCTATTATACTTAAGCCATAGCTACTACAGATATCGTATGACCATACCGTTATCGAGAAATAGAACAGGGTATTCTTCCCCCATTGCAGACATTCTGAGAATCAGTGGTCCCGTTACTTTAATCCGCTTGGTTTATTCCCTGAGCACATCGATAGGTTCTATTCTAATCCCCCAAAGATTGGTTAAATCCGGTCTTTCCCATAGTCAGGCCATGAGCCTTTTGGGGATCTTAAACGGTATGGTACTCCCGCTCATGTTTATACCCTTTACTTTTGTAAGTCCCTTAACCGTTGTTATAATCCCAAATCTGTCGGAGGATTTAGCACATAACAACTGGGAAAGAATACGCTCTAAAATATCTAAGGCCATATTCATAACTACCGTTGCCGTATTGCCTTTTGGCGCCGTCATGACAGCCCTGGCCCATCCAATTGGTCTCTTATTGTATAACCAAAAAGGGGTTGGTAGCATACTGGAACTTATGGCATATTTTTCAGCTGTCAACGCATTAAACCACACCCTAAGCGGTGTTTTAAATGGGCTAGGTAAGCAAAATAAGTCCGCCACATTCTCAATTGTTGGAGCAACTATAGAACTAGCGAGCATTTACTTTCTGGTAGCACTACCGGGCTTGCGTATATATGGATACATTATAGGGTTTTTCTTTTCAAGCCTTGCGGTCCTGTTGATGCAATTTGTTACCATATGCAAAACTGCTAAGTTATCAATCGATTGGGCAGAATGGTTTCTAAAGCCCGCGCTCGCATCCCTGCTTACCCTCTCTTTATCCAAACTTGCATATATATGGCTTATTAATGTCACAACAAGTCCTGCCACATCCCTTTCCTTATCTGTCCTAGTGGGTATCCTTACCTATATGATAAGCCTTTATATAACCGGCATCTTCTCCGTTATAAGGGATCTAGTCCTGCCTGCCCGCTCTGTTTAATACCGGTTCAGCTTCCGATATAACATCCTTATAGGACGCCAATAAGCCGTATGCTCTTAGTTTTCCCTCATATATCAGCTTCAACTTGCTACACATTCTAAAATCCATTGGAGAAACAAGGGCTGGATGCTTGTCAAAAAAGTCTATCCCGCTATTGGCCAGCAGGGTAGCAACAAACTGCGAGCAAAAATATTTATATGTCCTTTGAATAGGTATACCCAACATTACGCCCAGTAGCCCTAAAAAATTATACCCATATTTTTTCGCATCTGTTAAAAATCTATTTAATTCCATCCTCAACCTATAATATTGGTAGCTATTTATGGTCACGGAATATAAGGCACATTGAGTCTCGGGAAATCTTCCATAGGTCCCATAAAAAATATCCTCCCTGACAAACCCTCCGATTAGGGGGTTTGACGGTTTCAATCTTCCAAAGCTATATAGCTCCTTTAATTCTGAGTCAAATGCAATGGATACATGGGAATAAGGTTCCCTGGTATACATCTTTATAAACCTGGAAGGTAATGTACCGCTATATGTCAGCAATATATATATAGTATGCTCCTTATTCATATCGTTCCCCTTTTGGATAATCATATGAAATTCATATAAAGCTTCCGGGATGGAATTCGTCAAAAAGCATTATACACTAAAATATACAGCCTTTTCAATATCTACAAATAGGAATAGAAAAGAGGGGCGGATGAATGTTTCATCAGTCCCCCTTTTCCCACTATCAGATTTTTATTTTGTGTACATCAGCCCAGCCTGATTTCCTGATGCTGCTGGGACGAGTCATACAATGCCTGCATAATCTGCGCTGTGATAATCACGGTATCTATGTGCGAAGGTAATTTCTCACCGGTTTGTATACATCTTACAAAGGCGTCAATCTCGTTTTGGAAATGATCCCTTGATATATACTTTGGTGTACATTCAAACAAGGCTCCGCCCTTTGCAGTGTATAACTTAAAATCTGCACCGTACATCAAACGTATTCCGCCCTTAGTACCCATGAAATCTATAAACATTTCATTTTCACCGATATTTTGTGCCCAAGCTCCGTTTAATGTAATCACCGGGCCTTCAGTTCTTATCATTCCCGTAATGGAGTCTTCCACATCATATGTCCCATCGTATTGGGGTGGTCCGGCCCACATATCCGTGTATACATAGTTTTTCATATCCCTGCCGAGCTTGGAAAAGGCTTCACCTGTCACCGTCAAGGGTTTTGGATCCTGACAGCAATACATTACGATATCAAGGAAATGTACACCCCAGTCAATTAAGGCTCCACCACCGGCTATTTCCTTTGTCGTAAATGCACCACCCAAGCCGGGAATACTGCGGTGGGCTCTAAAACTGGCATATACGTGATATATCTCTCCTAATTCACCGCTGTCTATGATATTTTTAATTTTATTCACACCGTCATTGAATCGATTTACTACCCCAATGTTTAGTATTTTTCCCGTCTCATGCTGTACCTTTTGCATTCTTAAAGCTTCATCGTATGTTCTGGCTGCTGGTTTCTCGCACAGTACATGTTTACCCGCCCGCATAAAATCTATTGAAATATCTGCATGTACATTGTTTGGGGTACAGACGGATACTGCAGTAATTTCTTCATCGTCCAATATATCCCGATAATCTTGGACAGCTATACCGCAGCCATATTTCTCAACTGCTGCCTGGGCCCTCTCCGGTATTATGTCGCAAAAATACTTTATCTCCACTAGTCCATTGGCCAGATACGATGGTATGTGGGCACTGTTTGCGATAGTACCGCACCCTATTATTGCTACTTTAATCTTTTCCATCTTTTATATCCTCCTTCAATAATATTATTTTAAATCGATCCAGGTATCAGGATGTTCTCTGGCAATAATAGCTTTTTCAATAATGTTAATGATTTCAATAGTTTGTGTATCAGGCACATTGCTTTTTCCCGACCTAAAGAATTCCACCATGTCGACGATAAACCTGTCAAAGAATTCTGTGGCCTCGGGTATTACGGCAACTTTGCCACTTTTGTATCTAATAAAGGATGAAAAACTGCAATCCCCTACTAGCATTGATATTACGCCCCGTTTATCATTTTCAAAGTCTATTACTACACAAGGAGTCTGAGATGTCCCGGTATACATGAGTCTCAGAGCAGGACTGTCCATCAGCATAACCATGGGCTCAACCTGATGGATTAGGTAGTTTTCCATCTCACCGGGTCCAACACTTGTAATAAAATCAATATCCTGTTTTTCCAGCTCCATAACCTCTTTGGAATATCTAAGTGCTGATGACGAGAATAAAGGGGTGTTATGTCCCTTCGCCAAATCAAAGAGTCCTATTGCTATCTGTTTTGTTGGGGCAAAGGTCTTATCGACATAAACGGGCTTACCCGATTTTAGAGGAATTTGGCATAGTTCCTCATGCATTTCAGGGTTGTCCGGTGATAAAACTATTATGTAGTCAGTTTCTTCCACCACCTGTTCAATAGTTTCGCAATGGATTATACCCATTTCACTACACCAGGTCTTATTATCCCTCTTTCCCGGTACATCTGTCATGCCATAGGCATGTGTAACTATCATTTCACCCGCAGTAGCATTCTTGATCATCTCCGGATAGTTATTTGCATGCCATTCATCGAGAAAATAATCGACAAACCCTACCTTCTTCATATTTTACCGCTCCTTTCTCTATATGCATTTTACGACGTTTTTCGTCAAACGCCTAAGATTGTAATTCATACATCGTAACATTTACCCTGTTTAATTTATTAATGTTTTAGAACTTGCCTTCGGCCTCCATTTTTTTAAGAGCCTGAAGACACTTTTCTACACCTTCAAATTCCGGATATAGTTCAATGCTCTCATATTCTACAATGTACCATTCTGTACCGCCTATTTCACGGCACATGGTCATAAATTTATGCCAAGGTACATCATCTTCACCAATCATAGTTAAATATCCATCATGTGGGTTCTCCGAGCCCTTTTCCAAACTATAGGGTTTTAAATGTACAGTAGTGTAGCGTCCAGGATAGCGCTTTAATAATGTTAACATGTCAATACCCCTGCCATTTAGCACATGACCGTTATCCATTTGTATAATAATTGACGGGTCAGTATTATCAAACAAGACAGTAAACGGGCATTCTTCCCTACCCTCAAAAGGACGAAGTTCACCTGCGTGGTTATGATATCCAAAGCGCAATCCATGATCTGATAATTTGCGGGCTGCAGCATTGAATAGCTCGGCATTGCGGAGCCATTGCTCATAGGATCCTGTCATCTCCTTGGGTAAACCGGGTATTATTACATAGGGATTCTCGATAGTATGAAAATATTCAACTGTGTCATATAATGCGTCGTCTGTTACATATTGCCAGGGTGTATGCCAACCGCAACAAACCAATCCAGCATCATCCAAGGCCTGTTTTACCTCCTTTGCAGGATGCTTAAATGGCCCAAAAAACTCTACTGCCTCGTATCCCATATCCTTGACCCGTTGCAGCGTGGCAGGCATGTCTTTTTCCAATTCATTTTTCACGGAATACAGCTCTACCCCATACCTATACCTTCCCATTTTTATACCTCCTCATTAATTGCGTAAGCATTCTCCATACTGCATTCAAGCCTCTTATACTTTTAAATGCAATCCCTTGGTGTTTTCCAATAGCAACTGCACCTGTTCACTTGGTACTCGATGCAAATAATATCAAAGACTAATATGGCGGATTAACAGAATCCAAAGGAGGGGTATTCATCGTTAGCTATACGCTTTATTTCTCCCTCAGAAGCACCCTATATTTTAAAGGAACAATTGTTTTCGTTTAATCTAAAATGAAATATTATAGTCTATTGACATAAGATGAAATCACTTCTACCAGATAATTTTTGCTCGAATCACCCACAGGGTTTATTTGATATTTCCTTAAATCATTAGGTGTTGAATTGCTAAAAATGCTGTTATTCACAAGAAGATGAAATTCTTTATGGCTAAAATGACCCGCCCTGCCATAGTATAACTTATTAGCAAATGCCAAATAAAAAGGGGGGCTCAATGTCTAGTTTAGTTGATAAATGTCTGGAAATCAATAGTAAAATAAAAATTACTACTTGGCCTACTGTCTAAAATGCCTGCTATTAAATTATAGCAGGCATTTTCTGTATTTCCATTACCATCATATTTTCTTCCCACACCACCGAACAGCATTAAGGAATAGCTTCTTAAATTCATCATGTCTCCAGACACTCAAAATATGGCCCGGTGTCAATACGCAAAGCCGCCCGTTACCTATCTCCCGGGTATATCCACCCACCTGGCAGCCTCCTGTTTCCGATGAAGTTGTAAAAAGTTTGGTTATATCATCGGCAGTCACATGTATATTGTAGTGTTCATCCCTAATGGTGAAGTCCTCTACTCCTTCTACGATTGGATGTCCTTGGATTATATTTACGTCCATATCACATCTGGGAGGATGTCCTACAAAATAATTACCGACGAAATCCGTATATTCATCTCCCTCCCTTGAAGTGTTACCGGCATGGACCGATAAATAACCACCGCCGTTTTTTACATAATCCTCCAGCTCTTTTGTCTTTACCTCAGTAATATCGTCAGTGAGCCATGGGCTTCTGTTGCTGGCGTTGATACTATTACCCTTGCAACAAACAATAACCTGATAAGAAGCTATAAACTCGGGTGTAAGTATATCCTTGGCATCTCTTACAAAATCAAAATGGAATTCCGGTCCTTCGAGGGGCCTAATCCCCATCTCAATTACCTCACCCGGGTGCCAATAATCATCACATAATACCAATACGTTTAGCATTGTTAAGTCTCCTTTCATCTTTTACCAGGGGATCTCTACTTCATACATATCTCTCATGACAATACGGTTTTCATCAGATCGTATATTAGGTTCTTCCTCTTCGAGACTCCTGTCTGTTATAAAATACTCCGCCGCATAGCTTGCTTCGTCTGGACTATTAATGTCCTGGGCAGCAAACACCCTAAAGGTATACCCTAAGGGCCTTAGCCTATTGAACATTATTCTTATAGCCATATTACAAGCAGCGCTGATCATTCTGTCATAGCCACCGCTAAAATCCCATGCCCTGTTAACGCTGGATTGAATTGAATTTACAAAACACAAGCGCGCTTTATCCAAATCCCTAAAATGATTTAAGCATTTAGAGGTCTCCTTTAGCATGTCTAAGGCAATATCTTCATATTTCTGTAGCAAGCCATCGTAATCGAAATCCTCTTCTATGCTTTCATCCTCTGTGCTTACAGGTGCAATTATGTATACAAACATATCGAGGGAATCCCCCGGCTGCCATATACCATATCCCTTGCTTTCAAAGTATTGGCTCAAGGCCTCAGCAAATTTACCCTTAGCTCCAGTAATAAGTACCCTTTTCATCGTCATACCTCCTAAAATGGCCAAGTTATATTCTCGTTATCATGCACAAATAATACATCCTCACGTGGGCTATCGTTGGTAAACTGAATAAATGCTGATCTTGCGGTCTCAATTGGTTCATATTTTCCTTCAGTATTTTTTTTGCCCGACATATATGACCTAACCCAACCTGGATGGTACAATCTAAAGGTAAAGCCTCTTGGCCTTAATTCCTTAAATAATAGTTTCACACCCATATTGAGAGCCGTTTTTGACATGGGATATGTAAATCCATCTCTTCTATGGCTGACACTTATGCTGCCGGCCTCCGATGATACGAAGCATAGTCTCTTCATGCTTTCTTCTTTATCAATTAAGGGTAGGAAAGCCTGTACCATACGGAAGGGGCCTAAGGTGTTTACATTAAAAGCATTCAGGCCTTTATCAAAATCCTTCAAATCAAATATATCTCCGACGTTACCGACTATGCCCGCATTGCTAACAAGCATGTCAAGATACTTGACTTTACTTGATATTACATCATAACATCTTTTTACTGAATCGTCCTTTGATACGTCCAATTCCACTATGTGCAGTGTATCAGGATACTTATGATGTAGCTCTTCAAGTTCCTTCCATTGGGGCATATACTGTCCGGCAAATACGCGCCACCCACCAGCCTCAAGGAATACCGTTGTCATTCCCAGGCCTACTCCCCTGTCTGCGCCTGTAATAAGTATTGTCTTCATTTTGATCCCACTCCTTTTTTGTCACTAAAGATATGTATAGGCATTCGATAACTGCTTTAATCCCAGCCCAAAATGCCAAAAGACAGCCTTTTTTATTGCATAATATTTTACATTAGGATCAAGATCCTCTTAACCCATATCCACCTGATTTTGTCTATGTGCGCTTTACAACTATCATACAATTTTCCATTCTTTTATATTATACCATATCTTTTTGGAATTTGTACCCTACCGATTAGGAGGATTAATTATGATGATTGTATAGTAAAGTTCACTTGAATTGAGCGAGATATTTTAGTATCATAAGGGCATAATCTTCCATCTATGTATAGACTTTCTATGATTCATATAGCAAGCATGTTATCAGCATGGATTATTCATAATTCAATTCCTTTTGTGACGTATCCAATAGCCGGAATGGTCTTTTAATAAAATAAATTCATAAGGAGGAGCAAAATGTTATCAAGGGAAGAACGTATTAAATGGTTTCTGCATGACCGGTTTGGTATGTTTATTCATTGGGGTATTTACGCCATCCCTGCCAGAGGTGAGTGGGTTCGCAGTCAGGAAAGAATAAGCATCGAAGACTACCAGCCCTTTTTTGAAGAATTTGATCCTATCTATTACAATCCCAGGGAATGGGCCAGAGCAGCCAAGGAGGCAGGTATGAAATATGCCGTTATGACCGCTAAGCACCATGACGGTTTTTGTCTCTTTGATAGCCAACTTACAGACTATAAGGCTACGAATACCCCTGCCGGAAGGGATCTGATTAAGGAGTATGTTGACGCTTTCCGTGCTGAAGGCCTCAAGGTAGGCTTTTATTATTCCATAATCGACTGGCATCATCCCGATTACCCTGCATATGGCGACCGACATCATCCCATGAGGGATAATGAGGATTGGAAGGACAGAGAAAAAGATAAGGACTTTTCCAGGTATATCGAATATTTCCATGGTCAGGTTAAGGAACTGGTCACAAATTACGGAAAGATCGATATCATGTGGTTTGACTTTTCATATGATGATATGACAGGCGAAAAATGGGAGGCTACCAGGTTGGTTGAAATGATACGAAAGATCCAGCCTGGAATCATCATAGATAACCGTCTAACCCAGCATGGTGATCACGATGATCTCAAACCCTACTCCGGAGATTTTGCATCGCCTGAGCAGATCATTCCCCCGGAGGGTATCAGGAATCAAAAAGGAGAGCTGATCCCTTGGGAGGCCTGTATAACTATGAACAACAACTGGGGTTATGCAGCAGCCGATAAGGACTTTAAGTCCCCCAAACAGCTCATCCGCGCCTTGGTGGAATGCGTCAGCAAGGGCGGCAATATGCTGCTCAATGTAGGTCCTGATGCAAAGGGACAAATTCCCAAGGAATCCTTGAAGATTCTGGCCGAAATCGGGGAATGGATGAAGCAAAATGGTGACAGCATCTACGGTTGTGGGATAGCCGATCTTCCTAAACCCGAATGGGGCAGGTACACACAGAATGGGAACAGGCTATATGCTCATATATTTGACAGGGGAATTGGCCCTATAGCCGTCCAAGGACTTAAACCCAAGGTAAAACGTGCCCGCCTCCTGGCAGATAAATCTGAGGTCAATATAGATACTCCCTGGACCTCTATGCACTACGGCGATGCTACTTTTATAAACCTACCGAGTTCACAATTACCAGATGACATAGACACTGTGGTAGAATTGGAATTGGAGTAATTAAGGCAAAGGGAGATGAAGCTGGATGACAGCCCGCTTCATCTCCCTCTGTTATAGCAACAATAAATCTCTAACCGATAAAGTCCCCTCTAACCGGTTATTTTTCATTATATCAAGGCAAATTCTCTAATAATTGGCCTGTCCGCCGCCTCCAAAACCCTGAGACGAACATGATCCGTGATTATTGGTTCGAACCTATCGATCTTCTTATGTCCTATGGCACTGCCCCGGACCAGTTCTACCCATTTGCCAGCCTTTTTGTAGTCCAGTACATAATCCCTGACCCTCTCCCCATGTTTAATATCCTCCATGAGAATAATATGGGATATCTTCCTCGGTGAGTCGAGGCTCATCTCCAATACTTCCTCCGTCCCCGATGCTTTCTTTATAGGATTGGAAAAGGTTTCACGCACCCATTGACCGAATTCCCTGGCCCTTATAGCATCCGGATCCGGAATTAGGCCCCTGTCATCTGGTGCAATGTTGAGTAAGAGATTAGTTCCATGTCCTACGGACCGATAGTATATATCCTTTAGCTCCTCAAGGGAAAGCAGATTTTCTTCACTGTTGGGATGCCAAAACCACTGTTTCCGTCTTATAGGTACATCGCATTCCGCCGGTAACCAGACCGGGGTATCCGCCCATTTTATGGTATCATCGGTAAACATGCTGATCTTGATATCGCTGACAGTATTCCAGCAAGGGTATGGAGCAACTCCATCTTCATTTCCCACCCATCTTATGGTTGGAGCCCCCATATTAAAGATCATAGCCTCAGGCTGATATTTTTTAACCAAACCTATAATCCTTGCCCAATCATACTGACGCCCTTCAGAGCCTGCGCCATCGAACCAGAGCTCTACCAAGGGGCCATATCCTGTTAGAAGTTCAGTCAATTGTTCAGCGTAGAAATCATCGTAGGCTTCCTTATCCGAATATCTGGGTTCATGTCTGTCCCAAGGGGATAGGTATAGGCCAAAGAGGATTCCTTCCTCTTGACAGGCTTTGGCACATTCCCCTACTACATCGCCTTTGCCATCCTTCCATGGACTTGATTTAACCGAATAATCCGTAGTTCCCGTAGGCCAAAGACAAAACCCGTCATGATGCTTAGCTGTAAGTATAAAATATTTAAATCCCGCAGATTTAGCAGTTCTAACCCATTGCCGGGCATCCAACTGACTCGGATTAAATTTTGCGGGATCATCGGTGCCATCTCCCCACTCCTGATCGCAAAAGGTATTAATCCCGAAATGACAAAACATTCCCATCTCCAAATCCTGCCATGCCATTTGGGGCATGGTTGGTTTTACCAACTTTACTTCGCCCATTTTATTCCCCCCCTTTTCATAAAACTCCTTTACTCGTCCGGGTATTGATTTCGTCATCATCTATAAGCCAAATCCGTTGAATTGAAAAACATATCCATAGTTGGTTTCTTTTGTTTCTTTTATTCTATATTAACGGCATAATTAAAATCAACCATATATTATTAGTCTATGGATATAACCAAAGACCGTTTTGCCTTTATTTATGATATAATAATTGCAAATAATGTAATAAAACCTTAGGGTTTTATCCGATGCATTTATTGAATCGGTGTAAAGCAATTAAATTTAGGCTTGCACTTATGATATAAAAATTATACTATCTAGTTGCGAAAATACCTATCATCACAAGATCAGGTATATCATATGATCATGTGATGAAATCAATGTATTTTCGCAACACATGAATCAAAGGTAATTTTTTATGACACCTGAGATATAGAAATATGTTTGTTGTAAAACACCTAAAAAGAGAGGGGTATGGTAATGAAAATAGAACATGATTTTCACGTGCATACACATCTATCATCCTGTTCAAGCGATCCTAAGGCTACCGTAGAAAACTATTTAAGACTGGCAAAGGATAGGGGTTTAAAGCTCATAGGCTTTGCAAACCATTTCTGGGATAGCAATGTACCCGGTGCCTCTGAATGGTATAAGCCCCAAGATTTTGACCATATTATGAAAATTAAGGATGAAATCCCACAGGACACCTTAGGTGTCAAAATTCTCATCGGCTGCGAGACAGAATACTGTGGGGACGGCAAGGTAGGAATAACCAAAGAGGTCGCCAAGCAGCTGGACTTTGTTCTAATACCCATATCCCACCTGCATATGGAGGGTTTTGTAAGGGATAAAAGTATAACCTCCCCGGAAGATGTGGCCAAGCTCATGGTTGACCGTTTTAAAGAGGTTCTGGAATTGGATCTGGCTACAGGTATCGCCCACCCATTTATACCTCTGGGCTTTAAAAATGTGGATGAGATTTTATCCCATATATCCGACGACGAATTTAGAGATTGCTTTAAAAGGGCTGCAGAATTGGGTGTAAGCATAGAACTCAATGCCGGATGCTTCCCCGGCAACTACGGAAAGGAGACCGACTTATTTCACGATGAGTCCATAATCAGACCCTTTCTTTTGGCCAAGGAATGCGGCTGCCTGTTCCATTTTGGCAGCGACGCTCATTCTCTAGACCATATGAATAGCCTATTTGCCATGGAAAGGACAATCAACATCCTTGGCTTAACTGAAGAAGATATTCTCCCCTTATGTAGGGTTTAATTTAAAAAGATATGCCCTGCTAATTTTATGGTGTTTGGCAGGGCATTTTCTATTTAAAATACTATCTATAGTGCACAAATTTACTGTCTTTTTTGAAACAAATTGTAAAATTATTTTTGTTTTAACATATATTTAGCCTGTAACCCTTAATATGGTGTTATAATATCAATATCCAAGGTCCTCTGTATAAACCAAGATTTCAATATCCCAGACACAGAGGGCTTTTTCTAGAATGTTACGAAAAGATCCATCATTGCATAATTAATTAGACCATATGTTCTTGTCTTAATTCAATGATTTTTTCGTAGCATACAAATCAAAGAAATTTTACAATATCTGAAACACTAATACGATGTCTATGGTAAAACATATGCATTACCGTTAAAGGTAGGTGAATTTATGTACAGTATAGAAAAACAGATATGCCTTAACCGGTTGGTTGATGTCCAGGATTTTGTCATACTTGCATCCAAATATAAATGTGATGTAAAGGTAAAAAGTAAAAATTCGGTAACCGATGGTAAGAGTATATTGGGGATCCTTTCCCTGGCATTATGGAATCCGGTAACCGTATCTGCATGCGGTGCAGATGCTAAGCAGTTTGCAGCAAGGCTTGCAAAATTTCGTTCCCAATAAAGGGGGTATCACCATTTTTCATATTTGGAGATGCCCTCTTTTATTATGCCTATATCTTCCCTTCATAAAAGATCCCGCCCCTTAAAGACATTCGGGATAAATATTTTCCCATCAAGTATCAAATTGTATCTTACCCATGCCATTTCATTTAAGCTCTTCTAATATTTCCATTCTTTACTCCGAACATATGTTCTGGTATAATAATATTACTCTGGAGGAGGAATATCATGGAAACCAATAATCGCATTATATTTCATATTGATGTGAATTCTGCCTTTTTATCCTGGGAAGCAGTCTATCGACTTCAGCATGGCTCTACCCTGGATCTTCGAACTATCCCATCGGCAGTTGGGGGAGATACTACTACTCGCCATGGCATAATACTGGCCAAATCCATTCCTACTAAGCCATTTAAAATCCAGACCGGTGAATCCGTGTACTCGGCCAAGCTGAAATGTCCCCATCTGATGGTTGTTCCACCCCGTTATCATATATATATACAATGCAGTAAGGCTCTGGTCTCTATCCTAAAAGAATATTCGCCAGCCGTACAGAGATTCTCCATAGACGAAGTCTTTATTGATTATACCAATATGGATACCCACTGGGGAGATCCAATAGAGGCTGCCCATAGGATAAAGGATCGCATTAAGAAGGAGTTAGGGTTTACAGTCAATATAGGTGTCTCCAGCAATAAGCTTCTTGCTAAAATGGCATCGGGTTTTCAAAAACCGGATAAGGTGCATACCTTATTTATAGATGAGATACAGGAAAAGATGTGGCCACTTCCCGTAGAGGAATTATTTATGGTAGGCCGGGCTACAACTTCCAAACTCCGCAATAAGGGCATATTCACTATAGGTGAGCTAGCTACAACTGACCCAAAGCTGTTGAGCCAATGGCTTAAAAGCCATGGCCGGCTTATTTGGAAATTTGCCAACGGGATAGAAGATTCCCCCGTTAGTGGAGGTCCTCCTATAAAGGGACTGGGCAACTCTACCACACTCCCTTTCGATGCCGAAGACCGAAAAACTGCACACAAGACCTTATTATCCCTGACTGAAACCGTGTCTATGAGACTTCGAGATATTGGAAAGTCAGCCGGCGTTCTGTCGGTGTCCATAAAAGATAGGGATTTTGTATCCGTTTCCCGTCAAAAAAAGTTGGATGTGCCAACCAATTCTACCAATATAATTTATAAAAATGCCTGTATATTGTTCGATGAGCTATGGGAGGGCCAGCCGCTGCGGCATCTGGGAATAAGGGCATCGGATCTGTATAGCGATGATCTCTATCAGCTTTCCTTTTTTGAAGCCGATATCGAAAAGCAAAGGGCCTTAGATACAGCCGTAGATGAGATCAGGGAACAATACGGCGGCGATTCCATTATGCGCTCATGCTTCCTCTACACAGGCCTGGGTCACATGATGGGAGGTGTAATACAAGAAGAGGAATACCCCATGATGTCCAGCATATTGTGATTTTTGGTGACAAACGAAACGTCCCCTTGACATGTAAATAAAATCAACCAAGCCCGCATAATATAGAGTACGGTTATGGGCCTGGTTGATTATATAAACGGTTATCCCCCGGAAAACTCATCAGAGGTTTATCCGGGGCGATACCGGTCGGTTGTGGTGATTTCTGTGAAAGTCCTGATGAAACCTATAGAAATGATTGCCTGGTTTACCCAGGATGGGTTGCCCACCCCAATTCGTTTTCGGATGGAACAACCCGATGGCAGTTATATAGTTATCAAGGTAGCGCAGACCATATCCCGTAAAGAAGAGAAACTGGCTGGCAACCCCATAATAGTATTCACCTGTCGAAGCCAGGTCCACGGTATAGAAAGGCTTTATGAGATTCGCTACGAACTAAGGACCTGTAAGTGGTATATCTATAAAATTTAAATCATTCGGACAGGAGCCTTCTCTCCCCTTGGATCTTTTGTAAAGGTGCGATATCCTGAGTAACCTCCATGGTCCCCAAATATTCCCCATTCTCATCTCTTACGGCAAAATATCTGATTAGGACATACTTCTCTCCCATCCTGATCCAAAAGTCCTCATGATCCTTGGCTCCGCTTTTAAAATCCTCAACTATTTGATTTACTACATGCATGCTGGCGGGAGGATGGCAGTTCTGCACGGTTCTTCCAATTACACTCTTGGGTCTTGCAAAGATCCTCTCGCTGCTTTGTGAAAAATATTTTACCCTGTCCTCTTTATCTACAAAGGTGATATCTATGGGTAGATGGTTAAGCAGATTCTCGATCTCATGTACCGTCAACACTCCGCTGTCAAATCGTACTACATCGGACTCAATATGGGGCTGGGAAGTATTCTCAGCATAGTCCGCCCTTTCCGGTACCCATTTTGCCCTTGGAGTTATAAAGGTATAACCGATCTCGTCGCTATCTCTATAGACGGTTAACCACTCATCTTCGGTCAAGGTTTCGGTTAATAAAGGAAACAGTATGTTTTCTTCTTTGAATATCATCTCCTTTATATCTCCGACCACTCCTTCAACCTTTTGAGCTACTTCTTCTTTGTTCCCCTTGTAGTTGCTAAGCAGATCATGTGCTTCCTTTAGCTTATTACGAATTTCATCGTCTACTCCCCACATTACCTGGGGCGGGGCTGTGATCCCGGCATTCTCCAGATGTGGGAACACCAGATTTTCTTTGCGGCTGTAATGCTTATCAATCTCCAAAAGCTTCCCGATATTTTCAAGTAAGCCGTTGACATTCTCCTGACTATCAGAGTCCTTAAAGGCTACCAAAGCAGGTTCCACCTGGGATTCCAGTTTCTTTTCTATCTCCCTGTTCTCCCATTTAAATGTATGCATAGGGTGACCCGGGATTTCATCTATGTGAACGGGCTTATGGATATCCTCGATGGACCCTTTGAAGACCGCCGCATGCACATCACATAGCCTTTGCACCTCTTCAATGGGCATCCCTTCCATTATAAGGCTTTGCTCCATTTCAGAGATCTCAGCCACGGATACACCCTCAATTAGTTTTGCAAAGCGTTCCTTTACCTCTTCAACGGGTTTCCCATCGTGTAGCTCCATAATTAATTCCTTAAGCACCTTTTGCCTATATTCTCTATTATTTATAAGTTCGCTCATACTTTCTCCTCCATTCTCTTAGGTAGTTATATCCTTTATAGTATAAATAACCCTTATAGATTTTTTTGAATCATACATATTATTCGCTATTATGGATAGGATATCCGATTAAAATAAGAACCTGCGGCCCATATGGCATATGGATCGCAGGTCCTTATAAATAGAATATTTGGTTACATGATTAAAACTGGCATATGTGCCCAAACAATCATGTTTCTGGTATTGTTAGTCGTTTTCCAGAAGCTCGATCAAAACCTTCAGCTTCTCCCTCGCATCTATGTATGCATAACGACCACCTGTATATTCGCCCTTCTGTATGAGGGGCATGCCGTTTCTTTCCAAAAGCATAACCTTTTCCTTCATACCATCAATAACAAAGGCAATATGATGGAACCCTTCGCCGTTTTTGTCCAGATCCTCCCTCCAAACGCTGGGATTCTCGTCGGGTTCGATTAATTCGATGGTTAGGTTCTCTCCTACGGGGAAGAAGGCCAGTTTTGCCCTGGCTTTGCAGGGTTCTCCCCTGTATTCGGCTTGGGTTTTGTCTATGGTATCGGTTATGCTATACCCCGGATTTTCCACGCCCAGAAAATCGGCAAAATCCTGACAGGATTTTTCAATATCGTTTACCAGAATTCCAACCTGGGTTACGATTCTGGTTCCCAGAATAGACTTATCCATATCTTTCACCTCCTTTCCTTATAATTACCACTTGTTCTTATGAATTCTTGAAGCATCGAACCTATCAGCCGGTCCCTTGTTTTCTGCCGGATAGCCTATGGATACTATGCATAGCGGAATCACTTCTTCCGGTATGTCAAGTAAATCCTTAAGTGCTTTCACCCTGTCATCAACAGGATAAACTCCCAGCCATACAGCTCCCAAGCCTAATTCAGTTGCCATCAGCAACATATTCTGGGTAGCGGCTGAACAATCCTGCACCCAATATCCTTCATACCTTTGCCGTGGTAGATCGCCGCATACGACTATAGCATGGCTTGCCTTCTTTAGCATATTGGAATGGGGATGAAATTTGGGGATCTCGTTCAAAGTTTCTCTGTCATCAATCACGATAAAATGCCATGGCTGCTGATTACCCGCCGATGGTGCTGCCATACCGGCCCTTATAACCTTTTCAATAAGCTCGTCCGGTACAATTTTATCGGTATACTCCCTGATACTTCGTCTTTTAAAGATCACGCTCATTTGACATCTCCTCCTTATATGTTTTCAGGATAATCCTGTTCCATGCCTTAGCTTTTTTCCGTTCAAAGCACCACCATCCTATTGTATCATACCCAAGTACTGGCCTTCAAGGTTTCCCCCCACCCTTATAGCTCCTATTCTATAGTGGGATTTATATCTTCCTTCGATGTAAAGATAAACAACCCTTAGCCATCATTTATACCTTTAACTGCCGTAGTGCATTTATCTACTGCCTAAGCTATCATAATATACTAAATTAAAATGGGCTGGGGATATTATTGGATTAATACAGATGCTTGTTTATTTGTCGTAATAGTGGTACTATATGTATCATATACTTTAGCAAAATATCAATATACACATCCATTCTCCGGCAACCAATCACTGATCGTATGACTCACAATTGGGATTCGGAAGGTGTATACTGTTGTTTTGTGGCTACTAGTAAAGTTTTATAAAAATGGTAAGGGGGTGGGGTGATTATGAAGAATCCAATTATTGAAATAAAAAATTTAAGTAAAACTTTCAAGAGCACAAATGGAGAATTTCAAGCCCTAGACAATATAAACTTAGAAATCCTTGAAGGGGAGATATTTGGGATCATCGGTATGAGCGGTGCCGGTAAAAGCACCCTGGTCCGATGCATCAACTTCCTGGAAAAGCCCACCCAAGGCACGGTTTTTTTTGACGGCAATGATCTATCGCGCCTTACCAAAAAAGAACTGTACAAAATACGCCAATCCATGGGGATGATCTTTCAACAGTTTAATTTGCTCATGCAAAGAGATGTAATAGGCAACATCTGCTTCCCCTTGGAAATAGCTGGTGTGGACAAAAAGTCAGCCAGGAAGCGTGCACATGAATTGTTGGAGCTTGTTGGAATTTCAGAGAAGGCTGATTCCTATCCAGCCCAGCTATCCGGAGGACAATGCCAAAGAGTGGCTATCGCCAGGGCATTGGCAACCAATCCTAAGGTACTCCTGTGCGATGAGGCTACCAGTGCTTTGGACCCGGCGACTACCCAAGGAGTTCTGACTCTTTTAAAGGACATTAACAAACGTCTTGGCATCACCATTGTTGTAATTACCCATGAGATGCGGGTAATCCAGGATATCTGCAATCGGGTAGCTATTATTGATCATAGCCGTATTGCAGAAGTAGGTGATGTCGAACAAATCTTTTCCAACCCGAAGACAGCCGCAGCTAAACGATTAGTCTTCCCACAGGATCAATCCATTAGGCATTTTTCCGGCACTCGGTGCATAAGAATCGTTTTTGATGGCAATTCCTCCTTTGAGCCGGTGATAGCCGGTATGGTGCTGGATTTCCGACAACCGGTCAATATTCTATTCGCGGACACAAAAAATATTGACGGAAAGGCCTTTGGACAGCTTGTAATTCAACTGCCTCAGGATGATGACATTGCCAATGGGATGATAGAATATCTAAGGGCGAAAAATTTAATGGTAGAGGAGGTTGAAGGATATGTTTGAGCCGCAAATAATAAGCATGATTGGATGGGGGTTCTTGGAAACCCTATATATGACATTGGTTTCAACTTTTGTGGCCTATATCCTGGGTCTGCCTCTTGGAATTGCCCTGGTAGTTACAGACAAGGACGGTATCTACCCGAAAAAGTATTTTAATATGGTACTTGGCGTCATCATAAATCTTTTGCGGTCCGTACCCTTTTTGATCCTATTGATTTTGGTGTTTCCCATTACCCGGTTTGTGGTAGGTACAACTATCGGTTCTAATGCAACTGTTGTACCCTTGGTCATTGCAGCTGCTCCCTTTATAGCCAGGCTGGTGGAATCTTCCTTAAAAGAGGTGGACAGCGGGGTCATCGAAGCAGCGGAGTCTATGGGTGCATCCCCTGCACAAATAATCTGGAAGGTAATGCTTCCGGAGGCAAGGCCATCATTGATCCTGGGCAGCGCCATAGCTGTGACCACCATTCTCAGCTATTCAGCTATGGCCGGAATAGTAGCCGGTGGCGGACTTGGAGATATAGCCATAAGATACGGGCTTCACCGATACGAAACGGATATCATGATTGTATCGGTAGCAATTTTGGTTATAATTGTACAGGTCCTCCAGGAAATTGGGATGAGGCTGGCCAAAATCGGAGATAAGAGGAAATAGCAACTTTTAATGGAATTTAAGTTAATCTGCTAATTGAACGCGGCGAGATTCTTAAATGAATTCCTCGCCGCGTTCTAAATAATATTTAATACGAAAATTAGGAGGTTAGACCTATGAGAAAAGTTTTACTTATTCTACTTAGTACACTATTGGCACTATCAATATTAGCCGGCTGTGCAAAATCCGGCAGCGACAAAAAGATCATAGTGGGTGCATCTCCCACCCCCCATGCGGAAATTTTAGAAGTCGCTAAAGAAGAGTTGGAGAGCAAGGGATACGAACTGGAAATCAAGGAATTCACCGATTATTTTCAGCCCAATATGACCTTGGACTCAGGTGATTTGGACGCCAACTATTTCCAGCATAAGCCCTACCTGGACGATTTCAATGCGGAAAATAAGACTAAACTTGTATCCATTGCCGCCATCCATTATGAGCCCTTTGGCATCTATCCAGGCAAGACACAGTCTATTGATGAACTGCCCGACGGTGCCCAAATAGCTGTACCCAACGATGCTACGAACGAGGCAAGAGCCCTACTTCTTCTGGAAGCCCAGGGGCTTATCAAGTTAAACCCCGATGCCGGCCTTCAGGCTACAGTCATTGACATTATAGAAAATCCTAAGAACATCAAAATTGTAGAAATTGAAGCCGCCCAGCTTGCCCGCTCTCTACCCGATGTGGATATGGCGGTTATAAACGGCAACTATGCCATTCAGGCAGGATTAAACGCAGCTACTGATGCCTTGGCCATAGAGGAGCAGAGTTCACTGGCTGCGGAAACCTACGCCAATATTGTGGCAGTCAGGGAAGGCGATGAAAATAGCGAAAAACTTAAGGCCTTGGTTGATGCCTTAAAAAGCGATAAGGTAAAGCAGTTTATCGAAGAAAAATACCAAGGCGCTGTTGTGCCGGTAAATTAATTAAACTATTTTACCAATCGATCTCGTTCATATTATTACACATGAATATAATAAAGTTACTTTTTTAGTTATCGAAGAAAACTAATAGAATAGGGATGGGTTGACTTACTGACATACCCATCCCTATTCTTGTAAATCTAGGGAACATTATTTCAATGGCAACTGAAATTAGATTTTCCTAAAAGTATGAAGAGCATAGTCCATCTTTAGGTATACACACCAACGAAAATTCTAATGTCCAATGGAAAAGAACTAAACATTTACCAGAGCATTCCTAATCATAGTATCCAAAGTATTTTTTACTGTATTAAGATCCTCCTGACTGATACCGGCTAGGGTATTGGCTTGAAATTCTTCCACTACAGGCAAGATATCAAGATATACCTTAATACCTTCCTCTGTCAACTCCAGCTGTTTTACCCTTTTATCCTTATCGTCACTAATACGTTTTAAATAACCTTTAAACTCCAAGCTCTGGAGGAATCTAACCACCGTAGGTTGGCTTACCGACATCTTGTCAGCCAATTCCCGTTGAGTCAAATTACGGCAATTATATATATAATGCATTGCAATCCATTGGGACCTGGTAGCCTTATATCCCGCTAACTTCCTCTCCAGCACATCGGAAAAAATTTTTCCACTTTGACATGTTATAAAGGCTATACAATCATCCAAATTAAACAATCAATTCACCAACCAATATGAATATTTTCATTCTTAGATACCTAGGAGGATTGCCCATAACAAATTAGTATCGAACTATACCATTCGGCAGGTACCTTGCCGTTACTTAGCAAGTTGTTAATATTACAACATCTACCTTCAAATCCATTATTTCGACGCTTTTCGTTAATATTTTAACATGTCATTCTCTTATAGTCAATATTTAACTTATTAATTTCGTGATCGTGATAATTCCTCCAACATAACCCTGATGTTCTCAATAGGGGTATCCGGCAAGATCCCATTTCCTGCGCCTAATAACAACCCTCCCTCAGGCTTATGGAATATCTCTATAATCCTCCTTATCCCGTCCCTTATTTCCTGGGCAGTGCCATTTGGGAGCAAGTGCTGTACATCCACGCCTACGAGAAAGGATATCCTGTCTCCAAACATATTGGCCGTTTCCACTTCATCCATACATCCCTTTTGAACCGGATGAAAGACATCCACACCGGCCTCGATTAAATACTTCATCAGCTTGGTATTATCACCGCAGGAATGGAGGAAGAAATGCATCCCCTTACTATGTACATAGTTAATAATCTCACAATAAAAGGGGAAATATAGTTCTTCAAATATCTCCGGAGACATCATAGGCCCGGATTGGTGACCTAAATCGTCTGATGTAAAGATTCCGTCAAAATCCAATTCTTTAAATCGGTCTATAATAACCTTATAATAATCCGTAAGATGTCGACATATGATTTTTAACCCAGCCATATTGTCATAGTAGTCCATCATCAGGTTTTCCATTCCCCTGATTCCCCAAAGCCTTTCGTGATATAGCCTCCACCATCCTCCCAATCTATATCTCTCGTTATCTTTTTCAACTATAGCCTTAACGTTATCAAAAGTACCCGGCTCGTTGGGGTTGGGGAAATCAGCCAAAAACAGATCCAACCCACCCCAGTCCGGTAAAAGTTCTATGGATCTGCCTATGCTGTGACGTTCTGCCCCACTATAATCCGGTTTATAACCCCATCTATAATTCGGGTTTTCTGTAGGACTTACATCTTCTCCCGGAGCCTGATAGATGACCGACAATATATCATCGGGAAAGTCTTTTGCCATTTCTGTTAAAGCACTACCATATTTTTCTTCCAATCCATCCCCCCACCACTTATGCCAAACCAAGGGTATCTTCCCTTCCCCTTTTCTTTCTATTGCATTTATTACTTCCTGACGTTTTAACGGTCTGCGTATCATACAATCTCCTACCTTTCCATTAGCCTTGTTTTTCAAGGTCATTAAAGATATTATAACTTATAATTCTTTTAAATTTTTGAAACTTTTTATGGTTTTCCGTGTACTTATTATTATAGGGCCGGCAAGGGGTGGTGTGTTTGGGGGCTGATGAGGCAAAGATCATAAAGCTTTGTAAAAGTAATAAGAGGGAAGGCTATAATCTGTTGTATGAAAAATACGAAACCTATATTTATTCCCTTTGCTTCAAGTATACCCATTCCAAGGAAGATTCCCTGGACCTATTACAGGACGTATATCTAAAAATATATCAGGGAATGCCCAGGTTTAAGGAAGGACGAAGCCTGCTCCCATGGATTCGAAAAATAACAGTCAATACCTGCCTTAACTTTGTAACCCGAAGAAGGGATAATGCTCTATCTCTAAACATGCAAATTGATGATGATAAAAATACCTTGGAAGATGTCATACCATCCTACACCAGTGTAGTTGATGAAGTATTATCAAGAAATACCAGAAACATACTAAAAACCGCCATCATAGGCCTGCCCAAGGATATGAAGATGGCAATAATTCTAAGGCATGTGGAGAGTATGAGCTACAGTGAAATAGCCGAAGCTATGTCAATTCCATTGGGTACAGTAAAGACCCTACTCTTTCGGGGTCGAAAAATATTGAGAGGGGAGTTAATAGCCCATGGAGTCTGGGAGGAATAAAATGCTTTGTAGTCTCGATAAGGATATCCTGCAGGAAAAGTTGGAAGGTTCCCTAGGACATGTTGAAGATATGCTTCTTACCGAGCATTTAAAAGTATGCGAATCATGCAGTAGGGAATATAGTCAAATGGCTTTGATTTTTAATGAGATTGATGTCATAAATGAATCCGTCGATATACCCAACGGACTTTCCCTTATAAGAAATCAGGTATTGAACAGCATCCCTGGACTTGAGAATGATGATACCTACAGCCTGGGTGAATTAATCCGCATTCAAAAAACAGCTGCCAAGGGTTCGACCAAGTTTTTAGAATATGTTCCCGGTACCAAATATATAGGAAAGAGCATCAAGAAGGCTCCAAAGATTTTCTACAAGGCGTTTAATATCGCTATAGTCAGGGGAATAAAATTCGCGACAGGCAGGTCAAAGATATGATGGTTTTCCAGATTCTAATCTATCTAATGCTCTTACTTATATCCATTCTCATGCTCATGCTTGTAATGCCCGTATATTATGGTTTTTCGGGTACAAAGGAAGATGTTTTAATTCTAGAGGCTGAGGTTTTTGGCCCGCTAAAATGGATACACCTGGTGTTTAGAATGCGTGATATGACGACTAATGAATTAAATCTAAAGTTCCTTGGCATTCCTATAAGAATTATGGACAAGAAAAAACACCCCCATGAGGAGAAAACAAAAAAGGATGTCAAAAGCATAAAAACCTATAAAAAAAGACCAAAGGTCAGCAAGGAACTCTTAATGCAAATAGCTGATCTATTCACAGAAACCCTAAAACATATAAGACCTCGGCGGCTTGAGATCAAAGGCAGGTACGGCTTTAACGACCCCTATCATACGGGAATCGCATGTGCCCTGGTTAATTCCATTATTCCCCAGGTAAATAAATGTAAAATAGATTTAGTCCCGGTGTTTGACGGAGAGATAATGGAAGGTAACTTTATATTAGAAGGATACATCGTTCCCGGATACTTGTTCTATCTATCCATTAGAGTAATTGTTCTACCCAGGTTCAAGAAGGAGTTAAAATTGTTTTTTAGGGGAATGGTTAATAAAATCTATCCCTATTCAGTAAATAAATAAGATGAAAGGAAGTATGATCATGTCAGTCAATAAGATTATTGGAGAGAATATTGACCTGTTATTTAAAAATTTGGAGGACTTCATTAAGAGTAAGACTATATTCGGTGAACATATACAAATAGGTGATACTACCTTAATCCCTGTAGTGGATGTTTCATTCGGGCTAGGTTCTGGCAGTGGTGATGGCAGCGATAATAAGGGGAACGGTGGAATAGGTGGTGGGGCCGGAGTCGGTGCCAAGGCCTCCCCTGCTGCAATCATCGTTATGAAGGATAACAATGTTGAAGTACTCCCTATAAAGAAGAGCTCAGGACTTGAAAAGCTCCTTGAAATGGTCCCTGATCTGGTTCAAAGGATAAAATCCGAGATGCCGGAAAAGGATATGAGCAACGATAAAGAATAACACAATTAACAAAACGCCCCTGTTTATTATGACAGGGGTGTTCTTTATTGGACTGGCTTATCTAAAATATCTCACAGCTTTTAATTCCACTGGGTATTTGTTGAAAACTCATGAGTTACCATATTGTTCTTCTGTTGTGTAGTGTTTTTGTGCTCGGCGGGATGATTTCCCGCCCAAAATTCCCACCGGGTTTATCCCTATCCCATTCTATTTGCCGCTGTCCTATAACCCAATCATCAATAATAGACCCATTAACCAAATGCCTATAAACTATAGCCTTAGCTCTTTCCTCTAATACCTGCCCATAGATCACTGAAGGTTGACCCGGGAGTATCACTTCTACAATAGGTTCTAACTCGCAGAGGCCAATACAACCTGCCTGGGTCACTTCTACATCAAGATGTCTATTTCCCGCATCTTCTACAAATTTCTTCATTGTTTTCCTGGCCCCTGCCGCAATCCCACAACTTCCCATACCGACAACAATCCTAATTTTCCCTTCTCTTTCGTGTCCCTCTTTCTTTCTTCTAATCTCATCACGGATCCTGAT
>ERZ773359.1436-NODE-1436-length-32905-cov-7.896225_pt1 | contig 32905 bp, 25 predicted proteins | sample MGYA00374955_ERZ773359 | MGnify/ENA primary metagenome ERZ773359 (study PRJEB29098, sample SAMN04486028) | biogas fermenter metagenome | study: EMG produced TPA metagenomics assembly of the Biogas fermentation microbial communities from Germany - Plant 4 DNA1...
GTTGAGCCTTGGCTCAAATTATTTCTCTTTTTACACCATTATACGGACTTAATCAAAAGGCTATTGACACTAACGTTAGGTTATACTTTGTAATAGCTACCGTAAGGAGTGATGAGATGGGATTAAAAGTAAAGGAAGTCGCTGATTTAGTTGGGATTAGTGTACGTACGCTGCATCACTATGACCAAATCGGGTTGTTGACTCCGGAGAAAAGAACCGATTCCGGTTATCGCATTTACACCGACAGCGATCTTGAAATACTCCAGCAGATTCTGTTTTTTAGGGAGCTCGACTTCCCATTAAAAAAGATTAAAGAGATCATCGGCAATCCCTCCTTTGATCGTCAGGAAGCGCTCCAGCTCCATAGAAAAATGCTCCTTGAGAAACGCAATAGAATCGACAAAATGCTTGCGACTGTTGACAAAACAATAAAGTATATGAAAGGGGAAATTCAAATGTCCAATAAAGAGAAATTCGCAGGGTTTGATTTCAGCAATAACCCATATGAAGAGGAAGCCCGTCAGCGTTGGGGTGATGACGTTGTTGAAAAATCCAATGCCTGGATTCGCGGCATGTCTGAATCCGATAGAAAGACCACGGTTGAAAAGATGAACGCTATCTATCAAAGGTTGGCAGAACTTAGAAACACTCCGCCGGAATCAGATGATGCACAAAAGGCCATAAAAGAATGGTACGACTTTTTAAACCAAAATTTCGGTCATCATTATTCCCTGGATGCATTTAAAGGGTTGGGGCAAATGTATGTAGAGGATGAACGTTTCACCAAGAATATAGATCAATTCGGCGAAGGCTTGGCAAAATTTATGTGTAAAGCCATGGCCATATATGCGGATAAAAATAGGTGATATTACTATAGCTTATTGACAAGCAAATATGATAAAAAGTATGTTTAAATTAGAGCCTTGCGTACCATCTATAAGAGTAGGTTTGCCTGCAATCTCGGTATAGGAGGTATTTGGTATGAGCCGTAATAAGTTAGAATCTATAAGATATGTAGATCTGTCTCAGAATAAATGTTTGCAATATCTTGTAGACAGGGAAGAAAGTCAATATCTGGGTCATCCTGATTCTATACTTCTGGATGATGGAACCATACTTGTATTCTACCCCAAAGGTCATGGCAAGGGTCCTATAGTCATGAAAAAAAGTGTAGACGGGGGGAAAACCTGGGGCGAAAGATTACCAACTCCGGAGAGCTGGGCCAATAGCCAAGAGACTCCCACCATTTACCAAGTAGTCAAGCCTGATGATACAAAGAGGCTGGAATTAATAAGCGGTGTGCCCTGGGATGAAGGAGGGTTTAGAACGGCTTATTCCGAAGATAAATGACGGTTAGATTAAAGATATCACAGTTGGATGATAGGTTCACAACATCAAACATTCTCTAACCTAAGTATACTGTCTGTATTAAGAAGCAGACCGGCCGGTTAATTACACCGTCATGGCCGGTCTGCCATAATCAAATCTAATAGCCTTTATCATAATCCCTAATATTGATCATATCATCCAATCTGTTCTCACAGAAACATTGTACGTTATGCATTATGATATTGGTTGAGAAATAATTCCACTGATCGCCGGCACCTGCCATATGGGGCGTAATAATGAGATTGTCCAGATCCCAGAAAGGACTATCCTTAGGTAAATATCCCAACCTGAATTCATCCATAAATACGTCCAGGGCTGCACCAGCTATTTTTTTATCTTTTAGATAGCTGTATAGTACTTCCTCGTTGAAAATTATTGCTCTCGATATATTAATGATATAAGCCGTTGATTTCATACATTTAAATTGCTCTTCATCTATTAAATGTTCTGTTTTTGATGTCGGTGGAAGTGTACACACAATAAAATCACATTGAGCCAGGAATTCATTTAGCCCATCGGGGGAATAAACCTTGTCGAAATGTTCCAAGGGTTCACCGGTTGTATTATAGCCAATTGTTCTCATACCAAATGCCTTAGCCCTTTTTGCCGTTTCGCTTCCTACATCTCCAGTACCCAAAAGTCCTACGGTTTTATTATAGAGATTAAAAACATTACCCGGACTTTTCCAACTACGGGCTAGTTGATTTTTATAGGCGGCGAAGCTTTTTCTTGCAAACATCAGCATCATAGTCATGATATGCTCTGAGATGGGTACACCCGCTGTCCCGCGGGCATTAGTCACTATTATGTTTCTTTCTTTGAGATACTGTAAAGGCAGCCTCTCAATACCCACGTGCGGAACATGAATCCACCTTAATTTCTTGCACCTGTTCAGAAAATCAATTTGCAAAGTCCTGTGGTTTGCAATAACAGCATCGGCTTCTTCCACTTCATTGGATTTAATCAGCTCTTCCTCGGAAGCAAAAACGGTTACACAAGCACCTAGTTTTACCATTTCAGCTATAACTTCTTTACTGGGTTTAAAGGTCGTCAAAATTTTCATTATAACTGTCTCCTTCCTCTTATTACCCTGCAGTCTTTTGTTCCCCTGCCTGCTACTTATAGCATAATCTTACAGGTATCTGAAGTCAAGAAACATATAGATATCATTATCCTGATAAAAGCCAGACCAGGATCATATATAGTAAATCTATATGGCATTATTTCTGAGTATATATTATACTGATTAAAGTAGAAACTTGTTATAATTATCAATATTTTGGAGGATGTTATGCAAAATCAGCCACGGTCTCACAGAATTCCACTTTATTATTTGGTAACAAGCCTTTTCTGGTTTTCACTTTATGCCTTTGTTCCCAACCTGCCTATTTATGCAGAGAGTTTGGGAGCATCCAATAAGCTGATTGGTCTTATTATAAGTTCCTATGGTTTTGTACAGATGGTACTTAGACTTCCTCTTGGTATCTACTCGGATAAGATTAATGCACGTAAAAGGTTCATTTTGCTGGGTATATTAATCTCTGTAATAAGCAGTCTGGGTATGGGTTTTTTCAAGACACCATGGTCGCTGCTGATTTTCCGAGGACTAAGCGGTGCAGCAGCTGCAGCCTGGGTTCCATTTACGGTCCTGTTCGCAAGCTATTTCACTGATCAGCAGTCCACTAAGGCTATCGGTTACTTGAACGCCTTCAATAATCTGGGACAAATTGCGGCACTTCTCTTGGGCGGTTTAGTTATAAGCGTCTTTAATAGCCCCGTTGCCCCATTCTACCTGGCAGCTACAGTAGGAACCCTATCTTTATTGTTGGGGACCGGTATAGTTGAAAATAAAACAGAACAAAAACCTATTAAATTGCTGGAACTCCTGGCCGTCGGCAAGGAACCTCAGCTGTTGTTTGCCTCAGGATTAGCGGTATTATTGCAAATCATTACCTTTGCAACCGTATATGGTTTTACTCCCCTGGCAGCTAAGAATCTGGGGGCAACCCAAGGCCAAATATCTCTGTTAACAACTTTTTCGACATTTCCCGCTATTTTTGCATCCGCCCTCAGTGGTTCAGCTCCGGTGGTTCGGTTTGGAAAGCGTAAAGCCCTCACACTTGGTTTTATTATCATGGGCTTATCAGCCGGCCTTATACCCTCTATCAATAGCATTAATCTTCTATACCTGTCCCAAATTGCGGGAGGATTTGCAAGAGGTGCTGTCTTTTCGATCCTGATGAGTACCAGCATCCAAGCTGTAAGCAACGATAAAAAAGCTACCGCTATGGGGTTCTTTCAGGCAATCTATGGCCTTGGAATGTTTTTAGGCCCTATAATAGTTGGATTTATCAGTGACTTTTTAAACCTATCTTGGGGATTTTGGATAACCGGCTTATTCGGCATAGTGGCCGCTATTATGGCCTTTAGCCTTCCACATTTGGAGAAAGAGACAGGTGATGCTACCCATTGAAGACCTTGTCAATCAGGTAAGAGAATTCTTGATAGGCAATACTATTCGATAAGGGGGTAAGGGCCCCTAAAATGGCCCTATAGTACCATTCGTGCATCCTTTTGTCCTTTTGGTTAAACTGTCTCCAGATTTCATCCCCTTTATGGATTAAGCCATGGTAAAGACCCCGCATATTTGATAATTTGTCAGCCAACATGATGATCTTCTCATCAAGGGATGCATCTCCCAAGGCTTTTATTGTCGCATCCTTTCTCGCCTTCCAGGATTCCTGGGGAGGGATATGGGACATTTTGTCCTCGCTGGCCCAGGCCACCAAGTCGGCAACCCGTTTACCAAATCCCTCCTCTATCTGGTCTATGGTAACAGCAGTGTCTTCCACCACATCATGCAAAACCGTTGCTGCCAGAACTTCAGGATCATTAGTCATAGTGGCTGCTATGGATAAAGCTTCCATGGGATGGACTATATATGGGATATCATTACCCTTTCTTACAGCACCTGAATGTTTTTCTGTAGCAAATATAATAGCCCTCTCTATAATCCTCACGTTTCTTCTATTCCTTCCGAGTCATAGTTTAACGTCGTAATAAGTAACTTTTGCTTCCCCTTCTATGGAAATCCTATTATAGGGTGTCGTAGGATAAACGACTTGTGCGCAGGCGAAGGTTCCCCTATCTGCGAATACCTCCAACATTGCAACATCAAAAATAGCTTCCATAGTAATGGCCCCTGTAAATAACCTTTCTTTCTCCACTTTGCTAAAGATATCAGAAGCAAAGATTTCACTAAAGGTCTTATCCCCTGCCTTGCTCCTATCCATAAAAATATTATCATTCTCATTTACACCGAAAACAAGCTCTTCACCAACTTCATTTGAAAGTGTAATCGCAAAGTTCCGGTGTCCTTCCACCCGTAGCCCAAAGACCTGGCTTTCTACAGCCTTTTCCCCTTTTATTACTGCAGTGGAAACCATTATTTCTCCCAGTGTACCAAAAGGTGCAGATGACAACCTCAATCCCTTCGGAGTATCTACAAGAGAGAGCTTTCTGGCTAAGGTCATCATACCTCGATACTCATCGGTTGGCGTATCTGCGGCATATTGCCAGTTAGCGCCCCAACCAATAACAATTCTATCCCTTAGTTCCTCTCCGTAATAGGACATGGCGGCATAATTATCAAATCCGGGATCTATCCATTCTATCCCATCAAAGGGTCTGGTACAGATAAAGGCATCTCCGTCAAAGGTGCCGAGAAAATACTGTGTTTTTGGACCGCCCTTCTCCAATGGAATGGTCATACTCACCACCAAAACCCATACCTCATCACCGTTTGGCGCCTTTAATGGAAAGATATCCGGACATTCCCATATGCCGGGACAGAGGTTCCCCTCGGGTCCGAACTCTCCTGTTTTTATCCAGTCAATCAAATTTGGGGATGCATAGAAGTGCACTCGGTCTCCCGCCGCTACTACACAGCTCCATGAATCCCGCACCGGGTTATAAAAGACCTTGGGATCTCTAAAATCTCTTATCCCTGGGTTTTTTATAACCGGGTTACCTGCGTATTTAGTAAAGTTTACCCCATCCGTACTATAGGCTATACTCTGTTGCTGGGTTTCTCCGCTATGGGTAAACATAGTTACTATGGGTGGTTTACCAAAAGATGCAAAGCCTGTAGTATTGTCCCTATCGTATACTGCACTTCCGGAGAATATATGCCCAAGTTCATCCGGCTCCAGGGCAATGGGCAGGTGCTCCCACCTTATAAGATCCTGGCTTATGGCGTGCCCCCAATGCATGGGGCCCCATTTTGTATCCTTGGGATAGTGCTGATAAAAAAGATGATAGATGCCGTCATGGTACACCAATCCATTGGGGTCGTTGATCCAGCCCTTTTGAGTAGTGAAATGAATCCTTGGCCTATAATCATATACAGCTTTTACCGCCATCTTGATATCCCTCCAAAATCTCTCCTTTATTAAGACAGATCCTTTACAAAGAGCCTACAATTCCTATTCCAGTGTTTTCTTGTTTACCCTTATAGGAAGACTTGATTAATGATACATTATTCTACATACTTTCTTATAATCCTTTTAAAATTTGCCTAAACATTCCATACAAGAAGGAACTGCAAATCCGTATCGCAGTTCCTTCTTATATAACCAGTTGTGTATAATTGATTTTCATCAAACTATGACTATATGATTACTATTCCTCAGATTTAGTTTTTCAGTCGCCTGTTCTCGGAGTTTATACTTCATAATCTTACCTGCGGCATTCATTGGGAATTCCTTTACAAATTCAACATAGCGAGGGGTCTTGTGCTTGGCCATGGAAGACCGAACATAATCCTTTAGTTCATCCTCCGTCAGCTCCTCGCCGTCTTTTAGGATTACGCAGGCCATGATTTCTTCTCCATACTGCTCATCGGGAACCCCGATTACCTGAACATCCTTAACCTTGGGATGAGTATAGATGAAGTCCTCGATCTCCTTTGGATATATGTTTTCTCCGCCCCGAATTATCATGTCCTTGATCCGGCCGGTAATTTTGTAGTAACCATTTTCATCCCTACGGGCCAGATCACCGGTATGAAGCCAGCCATCCTGATCTATTACAGCGGCGGTAGCCTCTGGCATTTTGTAATAGCCCTTCATTATATTGTAACCCCTAACTACGAATTCGCCATCTACATTGTCAGGCAGATCTTCCCCTGTCTTAGGATCAATTATTTTACATTCGATTCCGGGCAGGGCTCGGCCCACGGTGCTTACCCGAAGCTCAACACTATCATCCACCCGACTTTGAGTACAACCGGGAGAAGATTCAGTCTGACCATAGACAATAGTGATCTCAGTCATATTCATTTTATCTACCACATCCTGCATGACCTTTTCAGGACAAGGACTGCCGGCCATAATACCGGTTCTCACATGAGAAAAGTCCGTTTTATGAAAATCCTCATGCTCTAATAAGGCGATAAACATAGTAGGTACGCCATGGAAACAGGTGATCTTCTCCTCTGTAATACACCTTAGTGCCAATCTGGGTGAAAAGTATGGTAAGGGCGACATAGTAGTTCCATGGGTAACGGCAGCTGTCATAGCAAGAACCATACCAAAGCAATGGAACATGGGTACCTGGATCATCATTCGGTCCGCAGTTGACAGATCCATATTATCGCCGATATTTTTGCCGTTGTTAACCACATTGTAATGGGTAAGCATTACTCCTTTGGGAAAGCCCGTAGTTCCGGAGGTGTACTGCATGTTACAGACATCATGCCGATTCAAGGATTGGGCCCTTCTATAAACCTCTTCCAAGGGCACTTTTTCGCCTAAGGCCAGGGCTTCCTCCCAGGTCAAACATCCCTTTTGTTTAGAATCAATAGTAATAATATTTCTAAGGAAGGGGAACTTCCTTATATGCAAGGGCTTTCCTGCCTCCGACTCTTCCAATTCTGGACATAATTCTTTGATAATTGCGATGTAATCGGAATCCTTATATCCATCAATCATTATCAAGGTATGGGTGTCCGATTGCCTTAGCAGGTATTCCATCTCATAAGTCTTATAGGCGGTGTTGACTGTGACCAAAATAGCGCCAATCTTGGTTGTAGCCCAAAAGGCAATAAACCACTGAGGCACATTGGTTGCCCAGATAGCCACTTTGTCCCCGTGTTTTACACCTATTGCAATCAATGAACGGGCAAAAGCATCCACATCATCCCTAAACTCCTTATAGGTTCGGGTATAATCCATTGTTGTATATCGAAAAGCATATTGATTTGGGAATTCGTCTACAACCCGATCCAATAACTGAGGAAAGGTCAGATCAATCAAAGTATCCTTCTGCCAAATATATTTACCGGTCCCGGCATTATTGTCATATAGGTGGCCCTTTATAGAGCCTTTTTCTATATATCTACTCATATAGGCGGCATAATTAGGGAAGACGACCCCGGCTTCAGCCAGGTCTGAAGACCAACGTTTTACCCATTCTAAGGAGAGATAGCCCTCATAGTTTATAGAGCGCAAGGCCATCATAACTTTATCCATGGGTATCTCGCCCTCTCCCATCATTCTATACTTAACTATACCATCCTCCATCACTGAATCCTTGGTATGTACATATTTAATGTAAGCTCCCAGGTTTTGAACAGTCTGCCCCGGTGTTTCTCCGGCAAAGTGGTAGGGATGATTTATATCCCATAGGGCTGCTACGGCATCGCTGGATATTTCATTAAGCAGACTACACAGGCGGGTTGTATCTGCGTAAACGCCATTGGTTTCTATTAATAAGGTTACCTCATTCTCCTCTGCAACAGGAATAAGACGTTCCAGAGCAGCCAGGACTACCCCATCGTCTACTTCACCGGTAGGATGGGGTTTGAGATCCGCAAGAATACGGACATAGGGAGTACCCAGCCTAGATGCCAACAGGATATATTTAACTATCTCCTCATGATTCTCCTCTGCCTTCTCAGCAAACTTAAGACAACAACCTGATGATAGACAGGGAATCTCAATCCCAAGTTCTGATAACTTATTTATGGTTTTAGGAAGTTGTTCTTCTGTAAAAGGCTGGGCCTCAACAGCAAAAATATCCTTGCCCAGACCCCTTATCTCTATCCCGTCAAAGCCAAAGTCGCTGGCCATTGAATAGATTTCCGGCCAGCTAAAATCCGGACATCCAAGGGTTGAAAATGCTAGTTTCATGCTCTTTCCTCCTAGTTTTTCATCTCCTAAAGGGATTTCAAATATACTGAAATATATTTTGAAACTTCCACTATTATATTTCTAAAAATGTATAAACTTAAAAAGGCTCTCGTCTTCAGCATTATGCTAGAGACGAAAGCCTTAACTTCCGTGGTACCACTCTAATTGATATTTATATATCCACTCAATGATAGGGTCAAGAAAGACACCTACACACCCGTATAACGGCGGATAAATCCGGTCTTGCCTACTAATAGCTATAAAAAAATAACTACTTTCGGCAAAACTGCTCCAGGGCGAGCTCGCCTTTGTAATTCCTACTGTTTTCCAGCAACCAACAGCTCTCTGAAAGGAGATTACAATGCTTTTTCCCCATCATGGCTTTTTATAGTATTGCCTGTTAATTTATCAAATTCTGATTTTATTGTCAAGGGTAACCATGATTTTGTCGACTGTATAAATATACGTGTTCCTAATTCTAAGATTCTTTACTGTATAACACGATAGTACTGATATCTCAGCCTTCCTGCTCTTCCAGGCTCAGCATCCAGACCCTCTTAAGCGGAATTTCAGCCTTGATTTCATCGCTGAGCTTTTCATAATTATTAAAGATCTCCTGTATAATATCTTTTGAGCTCCACAGCCTAACTTTAAAAAACTGTTTTGATATTTCACTTGTAACAGATGACTTAAAACCACTCCATGAGACCAACAAGCCATAATCAGCATTATAGTTGCTCATGGTACCAATTAACTGATCCAAAACGGGTCTACCGATAGGATTAGCTTCCGTCTTTACCTGTACGCATATCTTAGGCGAACCAAAACCCAGCATACCCGATGATGCTAAAATGTCTACTCCATAGTCTGGTCCTTCTGGGCTTTTAAACGTTGTAAATCCTTTAGCCTTCAATATTTCGTTTATTAATTCTTCCATCCTATAGCCTTTAAACCTCTGAATTATTCTTTCTGAGATTTGATCGGCTATATACTCTTCCAGGTCTATTGCTGTTTCCTCATCTACCTCCTCCATTTGCTCAACAACTGGCCTAGATCTAACAACATACCAATTGTTTTCAGCCATGCTTTTAATTCTGGCTTCTGCATTATTTCTGTGTATTCTACAGATGGTCATAGCAGCTCCCAACGAGTATAGAATATCCTGATCAAACCTATCCCTTGGAATATCCTGAGCAAACCAATCTACAGCCCTATAGTGGTAGTAGGGGGATCCTTGGGATTTATCATACACATAATTCCCTACAATTTTTCCAAAATGTAATGTCCTGTTTAGTTTGCTAGGCAATATCACCCAATCCCCTATTTTCATCTTAAATGCCCCGGCCCATATCTGGGATGCCCAGTTGATAGCTGTGTTTTTTTTGTCCAAATCATATTTCTCAATCAAGATCTCATACAGATTGTCTTGGGAATCAACATCATTTAAGTCGATATCAAGTTGATCCCAAGTCAAATATATTCTTTTATCAGTTAAAAACTTGCTTTCATATTCTCCTTGTCTTCCAGCCCTGCATAACCATAAGCTCATCAAATTACCTCCAACTGCCATATTTATCCCTTGTCTCAGCCCTACAAATAAATTCTGGAGATGGATACAAGCTCCCAGCCTTACCTTCCATAAATATTTCACCGTATCAGTATATACAACTAGAACATAATCCTATGTTAAGATCAGTCCCGTGGCGGCTTCTTTTCTAATTGCATAAAAACATTATAGCATATTTTAGCTACATATATTCATAATCGTCATACTATAAATAGCATAACTCCAAAATTATTGCATTATTTTCCTATACTTGTTATACTGTAAATAATAAAATAGGATCTTTGAGTATGGATATTTATATAATACCCGATTTTTTATTTTATCTAAAATGCAGTAAAGCACCAAATGGGCAATTCCAATTAAACATGGGAAAAATATTTCGTATTTGAATAATTTGGGGGTATGAATATGTATAAAAACCCAAAACCGAAAATAACACTATATGAGATGGGGCCATTGAAAAGAAGTGTCGTGATCTGGGTATTATTTCAGATTGTTTTATGGATAACCTTTGGCATTGCGTATTATTTTAACCTTGATGCTTGGAACAGAGGTGCTGATATAATCCATACAGTTTCTACGGAAGACAGTCTATTCAAAACTTTTTTCATTATTATTGTTAATAATCTACTACTCTTTTTCCTTATTGCTTTGGGTAACATATTTGTAAGGTTTGGTATAGTTACGCCCGGGATATTAATATTATTATTCCAAGGAATCATGATCGGTTGGACAGCAGGAACTAATTCTTTTGAATACCCCTTTCCCAGTGTACTAGAAGCCAATATACAATATCTAAAGGTAGGTTTATGGGAAACTACGTCTTATGCATTAATATGCGGGGTTACTCTTACAAAATCATTGTACATATCTGAAACTTTCCCTGCAAAAGAATGGTCTAGCATAAGTAAGCTAAATGAAATTAGTATTAACTTTACTGAAAGAATTTTGGCTGCAGTAAGTATAGCTATGTTAGTCCTGTCGGCATTTATAGAAGCTATTCTGATTATAGGATTTTAAGCATTGGGTAAGCGTTTGAAGGCGACTTTGATATCTTTTGCAATATATCCCTTTAGTTCCGTTTTTATGGATGGAAAATATGATTGATTATTTTGTGGAGTAAAGCTAGCTCTAATGGGTAGTAATATTCAAACAAACTTTTATAGTCATCTAGGTATTTCGATTTTATATCTAATAGCAGGGATAATGCTGATAGGGGGAAATATCCGACCTTCATTGGGAACTCTTTATTATTTGGGAATTCTTCTAGCTTCATTTCTTGTTATAAAGGGATATATTACCCGCGCTGGATTATATTCTTTTTTAACACCGTATTTTCTTATGTTGGGATTTGGCATATGGAAATATATCTTTCCGCATTACATAGGCATTTTATTAGCTGTCTTATTAGGTGAGCTATTTGGAAGGATTTCGTATAAAACCTTAATAAAGTGGGAAGGAACACGATACATTTTTTGTGTAATCCCTATATTTTTCTTTTTATTCGATTTTGCGTTTGGAAATATCCCGTTATTAAGGAATATCCATATGATTCCCCTTTTGTCTCCCATATCAACCCATTATTTTACTATAAGGGGAGCATCTCTCGTAGGTCGACATTTGCTCTTAGCCATTATTACGCTAATATTATCAAGTTTAGTGGTAATTATAACAGAACCTAAATCTGCGAAAATCCCATCTATAGTTTTGGTAGTATGTGGGTTATTAATTGTCATACCTAATATATTTGATTTAGCAATATCAAAAAGCAAAGTACATTATGATAAAACACTGCGGGTTGCAGTAGTTCAGGGAAGTTATAATCTCCCAGGAGATAATATGTTATATGAAGATTACATAGAAAATAAGCTGGCATATTATATAAATCTCGCTAGTAAAGAAACCGCAGATATAGTCGTATTTCCCGAAACTGAACTGGGTATCTATGATACGAGCAATAAAATAGATAAAGAACATAGGGAGAGGTTCATGGATATTTCGAAAAAATTAGGGGGTATCTTAGTTTTTACTGTTACAGAAGGAAACAGTTTGACAAAGGAAAAGAAGGAAAGGTTTATATCCACCTTGCTTATGGAGGAAGGTAATATAAAGGGAATAAGTCGAAAGAGAAATCTGGTCCCGTTTAAAGAGACAAAGTTTTATTCTAGGGGAAAAGACTATGGGATTCATGAAACTAAATTTGGCAGGTTAGGAATATCAATTTGCTATGATATTAATGCAGGGACAATTAGAAAACTAAAAAGCAATGGAGCGGAACTAATATTAGCCCCATTTAACGATAGTGGATTTGGGGAAATATACCATAATATCCATAGATACTACCCCATAATTGAGGCTGTAGAGTATGGGGTACCCATTGCAGTAGCCAATGAGGATGGTATCTCTCAAATTATAGATGATAATGGCCGTATCCTGGGGGAACTAGGATATGGCCATATAGGTACGTTGGATTATTTGATTAATCTAAATACGGCTAAAACCTTATACTTGGTGATTGGAAAATATGTTGAATGGCTAATATTTGGGGGGTTATTCTTTTTTGTAGGAATAAATTTGAAAATCATCCGAACGCCATTCTTATTCCATTAATTTTTTTGAAAATGTCGGAGTATATCCCTTGCCGTTGGCGGGCAGCCGGGGACATAATCAGGACATCCCCTTGCACAGTTTCCTATACCAGTTCCGGTATCCAATATTTTGCCTTTATAATGCTGTCCTATGTAGAACTTCGATTTGACCCTATTAAGTTGTCCACTTCCCTGCATCCTATCCAGTGCATGAATAAGGCTTCCATAGCAGGCTGAACATGCATCCCTTTCCTCGATATACCTGGTGAATTGTCTTACCCTGCCCTTGTCCGTATTGATTTTTATGCCTTCGTTACTATTTAGCTCTATTACAGAGCCTGACCAATCGGTTTTACCGGCTCCTATATCCTCAGCCATTTTAATATATGGAACATCCTCCAAATCAAAGCCCAGCAGATCAGCAGCATAGCTGTCCATCATAACAGGGTCTGTGCCCACCAAAACCCGATTCATCCTGACAGGATTTCCGCCTTCCTCAAAATTCAGATCCCCCATAATGCCATCTACGACTATGAGATCCTGCCGAATGGCCTTGCTTAAATAAGCAATAGGTTTATGAAGACCCATGGTATGAAACCGTCTTTTTTCGGAGTTGGGAATGCACCCCTTTAAGTTTTTAAGTGCACAGGTTATATTGGTCTGGCAATGCCCCTTTAATACCGGTACATTGATAAGATAATCTATTTGTGAGATACTTCTGCATATATTCAGCCTTAAGCCGTCTACTTCCTTTTCTATGGAACCATCCTTTTGTAGGTCTATCAGTGGTACATTGTATCTATCTGAAATATCCTCATAACCGCATATCCTGAAAGCCCTCGATGTCCTATCACCAATCCAGGAGCCTTCCAGGATAGATATGTTCATATAACCCTTTGACTGAAAATATTCTATGATCCCTTCAACCAGTTCCGGTGATGTTGTTGCTCCGCTTGTAGATGGCTTGGCGACAACCAGGTTTGGTTTTATACCAATGTTTGAATCCTTGTCCAAATTCTTTTCAGGCTGCACTTTATTGAGAATTTCCAGTACCATAGATTTTGGATCATCACCGTATAACACCCAGATATTATTATGATTCATTATCTTCACCTGCCGCTTTATTTGTCTATTTTTATGTTAAGAAAATCTCACTCATAATTGATATGACAATATATCATAGCCAGGATTATTCCAGGATAGTCGAGCATTTAGGGCAATATCTATAATCTTCTATCGTTTCAAAGCCACAGTTCAAACACCTCTTAATTCGATGATCATAACCTGGTCTGATAATATGCAAATCCTGTTCCTCCAGAGTTACATCTTCATTTCTTTCTATTTTCCTCCCAAGTTCCCGGTTGATTGAATATGTACTTCCACAGCAACTGGTTTTCACGTAATATTTTTTACCCCATTTAAAGACTGGTATGAAAAACAAACTAAGACTTGTATATTCCATGAATGCTTCATACCGCCCATAACGCCCACAATTTGGACAGATTACATTTTGATTAAAATCAAGTTTATCTGTTTTAGACGCTATCCCCATAATAAAAAACATGTGACCACCTCGGGACAATTATATCATAAATATTGTTAACTCCATCGAACAAATTGCATTATGACATTAGGTTATAATTTAAACATGTCCAGCTGCCTTATGACGTAGGATTGGATTTCTCTTTCATAAATCTTATCTTCCGGCCCTACCTTACTGCACAGTAGGGGCGAGTTTACATCATAAGCATCGATGTTTTTCTTCATAACACCTTTGTTATAATTGGCATAACAATAGGCACAATTATGGCTGCATGAATTATAAACGCCTATGTCAATGCTGGCTGCGCAGCCGCAGGCCGCCCTTTGGTTCTTATCCTTTGCTACATCTATTTTGCTACCTAATAACTCTCCTATCAGTTCTGAATCTATGCATCTGGAATGACCTATTCCATACTTCTCCAAGTCAATGACCTCAGCACAAGTTTCTAGCTTAAGGGAGTAGCCCTTGGCTATGGATGACAGTTTTGAAGCTATGGACTTTATTTCTATATTACTAAGCTCTTTGGCATCCATTGCATTTAGCTTCTTCTTAGCCCTTGCATAAAAATCGACAAAGCTTATTATACACTTTTTTGTATGCTTATGAAGCCTTGATGCCAAATAATCGAAATGTTCAAGATGGTATTCCAAATCAAATTCATGGCTTATAATTATCGGATCGTATCTCCAAATTACACGATTCTCTCCTAATTTTTCAGATAATCTTAGAAAGGTATCTATTAAGGTTTCTTTATTGGGCACGTTTTGCTCAACTGTAGAATCATATGGGTTTAGTGTGAAATGAAAATAATACATATATTCCTTTAGCAAGTCCAGTCCGGGTATCATCCTCTCGGGGTTTTTTGTCCAAAAAACAATACAATCAACCACCTCAGGAGATAAGGACACCCTGCCTATCTGGTGGATATTCATAGGATTTCTCACCAGAACATAGCCGTCAGCTATCCTATTAAAGAACCAATCACTAAAAAATGCAGGTATATCAGTTCTTCTGCTGGCACTAATTATCAACTGAACCAACTCTTTTCCTTGAGCTGTCTTGATCTATAAAATTATTATATTTTGACTAACTGGTTCAATATATTTTTTCTTGCTAAAAATGCAAAATTTCAGCCTTACTTCATTTAACGTGTTAGATCCTCCGTCCCACCGGCGATACTTATAGCCTTTGATACAAACCCTCCTGCCTCCTCCAGCAGTTTTTGTGCTCTATCAAAATCTGACTTGGTTTCTATCATTACTATTGCAAGCTTGGGATTTCTTTTGCTAAGTTCAAAATATCTTTCGGCTTCTTCATAGGAGACTCCTGTTCCAAGCATTATGATTCTCTTAGCTCTTTCCACAAGCTTCCTGTTCTTTGGCTTTAAATCTACCATTAAGTTTTTATATACTTTACCGAGTTTTATCATCACTGTAGTAGATATCATGTTAAGTATCATTTTTTGGGCTGTGCCTGCTTTTAGCCTTGTAGAGCCCATTAGGACCTCAGGACCTACCACTGTATTTATTTTTACATCTACTATATCATCCATTGGCGACTTTTCATTGCAAGTTATGGATATAGTAAGGGCGCCCCGTCGCTTGGCTTCTTCTACAACCCCTATAATATAGGGAGCTTGTCCGCTTGCAGATAAGCCTATTACTGAGTCCTTCTCTGTTATTCTGTTTTTTTCTGCCTCCAAGATGCCTTCTGTTTTATGGTCTTCCATGTCCTCTTTAGCAATGGACAGGGCATCTTTTCCCCCTGCCATAATCCCTTGAACCATTTCAGGGTCTGTACCAAAGGTAGGAGGACATTCTGCAGCGTCCAGTATGGCTAATCTACCGCTTGTGCCTGCACCAAAGTATAGGAGCCTCCCGCCTTTTTGCATTCTTTCCACGATTTTATCAACAGCTAGCGCTATATCATCCAGGGACTTCTCGACTGCATACGCCACCTTTTTATCCTCATTATTCATTATCCTTAGGGCGTCTATAGTATCCACTTTATCAATGTGCATACTGTTTTCATTTTGCGTTTCCGTTACCAAAATATAATCTTCATCGGCCATATACTAAATACCTCCTATCTTTTAATACTTCCATAATATTATCTATTCCAATCCTAATGCCGTAAATACCACATTCTATACAGTTTTATGAATTGGCTGTTTCATATTATTATTCATTTACCCATCTGTCTAATTTTTCTATTATTAGGTCATAAGTTTTGTAGGAAATTTCCGGCAAGGTCCCACCTAATGCCTTAGCGGCCTCGCGAAAGCCCTTGTCGATTGCTTCCTTAATCGTGGCTATCTTACTTCTATCCCCACCCGAGAGGGCAATGGCAAAGTCCACTATACGCTGGCTGACCTTTTCGGGGCTTAATAATCCCCCATCTCCTATCGCCCTTTCGGCCTCCAGCCGGGCAGCATCATCAACCTCTATTTGGGTTTTTGGGTTTAGGGCATCCCTATAGGTTAAGCCCTGCCTTTCCAGAAGTTTTCTTACTAATTCCCTTAGCTGGCTGTGAGCTTCCTCGCTTTCTCTCTTTAGCCTGGCAATAAGCTCAGCATTATATCTTTTTGCATGGTTTGTATATACAACTTCTTTTTGATTTTTACTGGGTATATATTCATCCACTATTTCACGATTAATGTCATTGGATTTTCCCTTGTCCAGGTCTTGTTTATCCTTTACTGTATTCTGTATTTGTGGAATAGTTGACCTTAAAATATATGATTGATTAAATTTAACATTCATTAAATTTTCACCCCTATACCCTGATTTTATCAGGTATTAATTAAAATCTTAACTACTTATCTTACCTATTATATCGACGATTCGGGGTGAAAACTTAAGGTTTAAAGATCTACTATTTCATTTATCGGCAGGTGATCTTGTTATATAGTCCTTATCTCCCTAACCAGTTCTTCAGCATATTGATCCAAGAGGCCTAAATCCCACAATAGGCTGGTGGCTATATATTTATCCCGCACTTCTCTGGAGCCCAAAAATGCATCTTTAGTAAGATCATCCTTGATACCAATATCCCTTGGTCTGATCGGTGCACCAATATCCTTTAAAAGGTTCTCTACATACTTGGAGGAAGGAAGCTCCTGTTCTATTATCTCCTTTATCTTGCTCCAATTCCCAAGTATAGCTTCCAGCCTTTTTGAATGATTATCCTTATCGTTCTTACCTTCTTTCCCTTCCAATTCAATAAGGGCCTCTGCATTCTTACCAAATATTCGCTTCATTCTGCTTTCCCATTGTTTATAATCAAATGCCTCTACATGGGCAATTGCTCTATCCCTATCAGGTTTTATAAATCGCATCTTATCATATACTAGCAAGGTGAGAACCGTACCGATACCTACCTGTATGCCATGTAGTGAACCGGGTGTTCCCTTTTCCAACTTGCTCATATCGAATATATGGGAAAAATAATGCTCAAGACCGGATGCAGGCCGCGAAACTTCTGCAAAACTCATGGCTATTCCTGAAAGTATCAACCCTTCTGTCAAACTTAAAATACCTTGGGGATCCCTATCCATCAAGCTGGAGGCTGTATTAACACACTTTTCCAATGCTGCTCTCATAAGACCTGCAACCTGCGGACAATAGTACTCACCCGTTATGATATTAGATATTCTCCATTCGCATATACTGACATACTTAGCTACCATATCGCCTAAACCCGCTTGAATCATCAGCATAGGTGCCTCTTTCATGATGTCTATATCTGCGATTATAGCTACAGGGCATACCGTATAGATTGTAACCTTCACACCATTTTGTATCATAGAGGAAGAATTCGATGCAAACCCATCCATAGATGGTGCTGTTGCAATTAAGAGATAGTCACGGCTTGAGGCCTTTGCAATGATCTTTGCAATATCATTAATAACCCCGCTGCCTACAGCTATTATAAAATCGCAGGAGGGATCAAAGGACATGATTATCTGACCAACAGAGTATTCGTCAGGTTCAACTTCATCCTGGGGAAAAACATAGGATTCATAGTCCATGCCTTTCCTGTTTAACATATCATATACTATCTCTCCGGCAGCTTTAAGAGTATTTTTATCACATATTATAAAGGGCTTTTTTACTTGATATTTTTCTAATACAAAGAATAAGTTATCCAAAGCACCAGGGCCAATCTCAAGATGGGAGAGTGCGGTTTTATGTTTTTTACCGCAGCTACAATCAAATCCACGGAGATTTAACAATTCACCTATAGGCAATTCTGAAAGGTTCATACTAATCTTCTCCTCTGTAAAAACGGTATTTCGATTGCTTGTTTTTTCATTAAATAACCCTTCTATGTAAGTTTGTAAAGGACATGAAAAATGATAGTCTAGCTTATATAAGCAATCGATTAATAAACTTCTACAATATCAGTATAGCACCAGAGGATAATATTGTCTAAACAATTTATAAACCCTTCATCCTGTTTAATTCCCTGGCCAATTGGAGATACCTTTTGCTTAATTCTTCCTTCTCTTCCTCATCCAGTGTCCCGTCCAGCTTACCTCCTAAATATGCCAGTTCCGTTTCCAGTTTCATAATATCCTCTTTCATCTGTCTCTGTCCATCTTCCTTGGTCCCTTGGGATTCGACAGTGCTAGTCCTTGCCAGATAGACCTCGTAGTTGCTATCAAAGCAGCGAAGCCTTTTGTCCTCAATGACAAAAATCCTATTAGCCAGCCTCTTAACAAAATATCTGTCATGGGAAACAAATATAATGGTACCCTCAAACTGCTCTAAGGCTTCCTCCACCTTTTCCCTGGACTGAATATCCATATAGTTCGTAGGTTCGTCCAGGACCAATAGGTTGGCATCGGATAGGATGAGTTTCGCGAAGGCTACCCTACCCTTTTCGCCCATACTTAAATCCCCTACCCTTTTGAATACATCATCTCCCCTGAAAAGAAGGCATGCCAAAAGAAGTCTAACATCACCAACAGAACCGCCCACCGTTAATACGTCCTCAAGTATTGTAGCCCCATAGTTTAGATTTTCAAGTTCCTGAGAAAAATAGCCCATATTAACCGACGGACTTATCTGCAGGGTACCTACGTAATCATCATGGATACCACACAGTGTCTTTAAAAAAGTGGTTTTCCCAGAGCCGTTGGCTCCAATCACCGCTATTTTGTCCTTTCTTTCTACATTAAAGGATATATTGTCCAAAACTTGGTTCTGACCAAAGCTCTTGCTTATGTTTTTTCCCCTGATAAGGAATCGGGGAAATTTCCTGCCTATTATATTCTTATTTATGATCTCGAAAGCTGGAGACAGCTGCTTTCGAGGCTTTTCTATCTTTTCTTCTTCCAACCGTTCCAGTTGGCTCCTCTTAGCTTTCAATGAACTGGCATGCTTTTTGGCCCTTGATCTAAGATAATCATTTTGACCCGCGGATTTGTGGGCACTTCTATACCAATTCTCCCTATCGCTTATCATTTCCCTTAATTCCTGGATTCTGGTTTGCTGTTTTTCATATTCCCTTTCTATATGTTTTAGCCGGATATCCTCCTGATCTCTGTAGCTGCTGTAGTTGCCTTCATATGCCTTTAGCCCCTGGTCAGCCAATTCCCATATCCTGTTTACCGTATTATCCAGGAAAAAGCGATCGTGGGATATTATAATCATGGGTTTATCCAGGCCTTTAATAAAATCTTCCAACCAGTCGGAGGTATCTATATCCAGGTGGTTGGTTGGTTCATCCAATATAAGAAAATCAAATTTGGTTACAAGCATCCTGGACAGTATCAGCTTGGTTTTTTCTCCTCCACTAAGGTTTCCCACATCCTGATCCCATTTTTCCCTACCTAGCCCTACCTTGTTTAATGCTGTCCTTGCCATGGCACCTATTTTTTCCATATCCCTAAAGTCATCCTGATAATCCTTTGACCTGGATAGGAAGCCTATAATATCCTGGTATACGGTTATACCCCTTTCGAATTTGGGATATTGTTCTATATACAGGATGTTTATATAGGAGGGCGTATATCTAATTTCCCCGGAATCTCTTTCTTCCCTACCTGTTAATATGTTTACCAGGGTCGTCTTACCTACACCATTAGCACCAATAAGGCCTATTCTGTCCCCATCATCTATTTGTCCGCTTATATTTTCAAAAATCATCTTACCGTCGTATCCCTTGGAAAGATTGTTAAAGCTTAAATTCATTAGATCATCTCCCTATATTCTACATATTACGAATTAGATCTTTTCTTTAAAAGAGACCAAGCTCCCTGTTTTTATGCTATAAAGAATGCAATTTACATAGAATTGAATCAAGAAAAATGTTTAGAGAGTTTAAACCCCAAGGTAAGGTATCTATCCTAAAAATAGTTGAATTCAGGAAATGACAGTAGAAGGCTTTAACACTTAATAGCCCATACTAAAACAAAAAACTACAGCAAACACATAAAGCCATGCTGTAGTTTAAATAACCAATATAAATAAATGGAAATACAAAAAAGTTATAGGCTAATCCTATTTAGCTCTTTGTGTTCTTTAACCGGCATTTCCTAAAAAAGAGCACACCTATACCAAGGTAATTGCATTCTTTCAAGGAATTATTCGATTTTATCAGCTAAAGAACACTTTCCTCATTTCGCACCTCAAAATTTTCTGTTATGCTATTATTATACTAATAGTCCTATGAAATTACAAGGTTTTTTGGGAATATGGCAGCTCAGGGCGATTATTTCCTGTATTTGTTAGCCAATTCAGCATAATATATTGCAGAATCCCTTATATCCGATATATCCTTCTCAGTCAATTCCCGGGTGACTTTAGCCGGGGATCCCATAACTAAAGTATTTGAAGGTATCTTCTTGCCCGGAGGCACCAGAGAGCCCGCTGCAATTATCACGTTATCCCCTATCTCTGCACCGTTTAGCACTATTGCTCCCATACCAATCAGTACATTGTTTCCAACCTTGCAAGCGTGTACTATGGCACCGTGACCTACGGTTACAAAGTCCCCAATTATGGTGGGAAGATCATGATCGATATGAATGACGCAATTATCCTGTATATTGGTGTTTTCACCGATGGAGATATAGTGATCGTCCCCACGGAGTACTGCCCCATACCATATGTTGGCATTCTTCTTTAGGGTAACCTGTCCGATAAGGGTCGCGTTTTCTACTACAACGCAGCTTTCATGTATCTTTGGCTTATGCCCATTGTATTCTATAATCATATGTACCTCCAATTTATTTGCTTAATATGAATATAGCATGAATTATTGGACTCTGGCAAATGGAATTATTAGAAAATAGGGCTTGACATATCGAGACTACAGATGTAATATGTACTTGCAGACTACAGTTGTAGGAAGAAGGTGATAATTATGAGAGAGTTGCCCAAAATTTCTGATGCAGAATGGCAAGTTATGAAGGTTCTATGGAAGGAATCTCCTTTAAATGCCAGTCAAGTTATCAATGAATTGCAAAACTATACCACCTGGAGCCCCAAGACCATTCATACCTTGCTTGGCCGCCTTGCTGACAAAGGAGCCCTGAATGTTGATAAGAGTGCCACGCCATATGCATACTACCCACGGGTATCTCAAGAAGAATGCATAAGGGAAGAAACCAAATTCTTTTTAGAAAAAATCTTCGATGGTTCTATAAAAAAGTTATTGGTTAGTTTCGTTGACAGTGAAGAACTGTCACGGGAAGAGATTGAAGAATTAAGACGCATACTAGATTAGGCCAGGAATTTTTAGGAGGTGACAAGGTTTGAGCCTACATAAACTATTTCAATCAGTAATCGCTATGTCCCTTATGGGAAGTGTTGTGGCTGGGATTATAATCCTTATAAAGGCGTTGCTAAAGGACAAGTTCAATGCCGCCTTCCACTATTATATCTGGTTCTTACTTATAGTTAGACTAGTTATCCCCCACGCCCCTGAAACATCCTTTAGCATTTTTAATTTGGTTCCACAGGTAATAGAAAATATAGAGATATATACAAAACCTCAGTTTGATGTAGGCCATAACCTTAACTTATCAAACATTGACGATGGAGGACAGGCCCCCCAGAGAGAAGATGATGCCAGACAAGCGTTGCATGGAGGCCTGGAGAATAAAGCCGATACCATCGATAATCTAAATAACTTTTTCCAAGCACCATTTTGGATTAACGCCGCCAAAGGTATTTGGGCTGTAGGTGTACTTGTGGTACTCCTCTATAATCTTGGAATATATTCTATCCTGCTTTACAAGATCAATAATATGCCTGAATGCGTAGAGGATAACATGGTGGGGATTCTGGAGCGCTTAGGAAAAGGGACAAGGACCAAAAGGCTACCCCGGATTGTATACAGTCCTCAGGCAACAGCCCCTTCCCTCTTCGGATTTTTTAAGCCAAAGATCCTAATATCGCATCATCTGGCGGAGGAACTGTCACCTGAAGAGCTTGAATATGTATTTCTTCACGAAATGGTGCACTTAAGACGAAGGGATATATTAATAAATTGGATTATTGTAATAATACAGGCTTTGCATTGGTTTAATCCAGTAGTGTGGTATGCCTTTCGAAAGATGCGAAGTGACTGTGAAATTGCCTGCGATGCCCATGTATTGGCTTATCTTGAACCGGAAAAACGTAAGGATTATGGAAAAACTATAATTAGTTTATTAGAAATTTTGTCAAAGCCCTATTGGAATCCCGGAGCTATCGGGTTGGCTACGAATAAATCAGATCTTAAGAGGAGGATAATCATGATTAAGAAGTTTAATAAGATACCGTTTAGATGGACAATAATTGCAGTAGCTACAATCATTTTGATTGGTGGAATCGGTTTGACCAATGGTTTGACCAGAGCTAAAGATTTAGGCAAACCTCCCCTATCAACGAAAGATAACGATGACGTGACATTAGTCCAAGAAAACCAGATGGAAGAAAATCGGGATACCTCCGTTGAAGATGTAGAATCTTCCAAAATGGATGAAGCCCAGGAAATAGCAGATACAGATAATAGTTTGCCACAAAAACCTCAGGTATTGGTTGAAGTAGATATGGAGGTCGTAAAAAGGGATCAGAAACAAGTGGATGAAGGGCATTCACCATGGCAGTTAAGCCCCCTTGCCGTAGTTCAAACCTTTGTAGGACTTCAAATATCGCCAGACGGCATCCAAGGTGATTTTCCCGTAGACACCGAGGATATGAAAATTGTCTATGAGACTAACGAAGTGACTATTGTAGAGATAGGTGGAGAGAAAACACCCATAGCAAAGGTATTTCTAAAAAGGTTGGTTAGACAGGATGATGACGGAATATGGACCGTTGTTGGGTACGATCCAGTTGATAAATAATTGTTGGGAGACAACAGCCGAAAATAAACGCCTAGAACAAAAAGGGATGGTTCCAGTGTGCAGTGCACATGAGAACCGTCCCCTTTTATTCTAAAACGCGGAGAGGCTAAACACCTATGATACTAAGGGTGCTCCCCCTTGGGGTCTTTTTAATCACTATCTGCCGGTCAATTCTTTCCTTCAACTCGCTTACATGGGAGATAATTCCTACAAGCCGGTTTCCTTCCGTCAATCCTACCAGGGTCTGTATTGCCTGCTCCAAGGATACGGTATCCAATGCTCCAAAGCCTTCGTCGATAAAGAGGGTATCGATCTCTACGCCGCCTGCATAACTTTGAATCACATCCGACAGCCCCAGAGCCAAAGATAGGGACGCCTTAAAGGATTCTCCGCCGGATAAGGACTTAACCGAGCGTACCCGACCGGTATAGTGATCCAGCACATCGATCTCAAGTCCCTTAGACCGAAGATCTGTGGCGTCCTCCCTCCTAAGGAGCTCGTATCTATTGTTAGTCATAACCCTAAGCCTTTTATTGGATTCGATGAGTATTCGGTTAAAGTACGAAGCTTGTACATATTGTTCAAAGGCCAGCTTTTGCTTCCCGGCAAGCTCCCCATTGGCCGTCCTTGACAGTTTACCCAATAGTAGATATTCCTTCTGATAGCTGATTGCCTTGGTTATGGCTTTCTCCAGGGCTGTTAAAATGGATTTGTTGGTCTCCAGTCGGGTCACCAGAACCTGGATGGATTTTCCCACCTGACTTTTGGCCTCCTCCAATTCCTTCTGTATGGCCTTTAAGCCCTCCAGATCCTGCTCCTCCTTACCCTTTGTTTCCTCACGAAGCCTTTTTAAATCCTGCTCAACTGCCAGGACCTCTCTTGTATACTCGTCGATTGATTTCTTAAGTGCTCTAATTTCTGATTCGGTCTTAAGGGCCTCATGGTAATCGACATCATCCCGAAAACCGCATTTGATTATGCCTTCCGTATACGCTTTCCAAGCATCATTTTTGGCTTTCTCGGTCTCACTTAGCCTTTCCTGATAATCTTTTAAAAGGGTCCGATTGCTATCCAATTCATTCTTAGCCTTGTGATAGGCTTGTTCGGCTTTATTAAAGGTAGTTTTCAATTTGTCCAGCTGGCTCTCCCATTCCTTAATGGTCATTTCCGCCTGCTGATGGCTTTCATATTCCAATGAGGACTTTAGGGTTCTAAGTTCCCCCTCCATAGAAGCCACGGCTGCATTGATGTTATTCCTTTCTTCCTCCTGCTTATCCATTAGTTCTTCGCAATCCTTGAGGGATTCCTCCAGCAACTTAAGCTGTTTTGTTGCCTCAGATTTACGAGCAAGCTGCTCCTTTAACTTTAAATATCTATCATCTAATTCTTTCTTCTTCTCGTTATTTTGGTCCAGGGCCGATTCTATCAGGGATTTTAAGGCTTCCTCCTGTAAATCCTCCTCCAGCTTTGGAAAGTGTACCTCGGCAGCCTTTAGCAATTGTTCCTTGGCCAATTTTTCCTCAGTCAACTTCGTTGCTGATTGGTTACTGGCTCTTTCCATATCTTCCCTGGATATATCTACTTTCTCCTTGAGACTTTTAAGCTCTTCTTCACTGGGGGCATCTGCTGTCGGTACTGCCTTATTGGGATGTGTTGTAGAACCACACACGGGGCAAGGCTTACCCTCCTCAAGGGTGCCCGCCATAATCCCCGCCTGTTCGCGGAAGAAGGCAGTCTCCTTATCCAGGTAATCCATATTGATAGCTGTATATTCATCCTGAGTCTTTTTAAACAGCTTTTGTAGTCTATTGCTCTCTGCTTTGAGTGCCTTATATTTAGCCAGCTGGTTTTGAAGCTCTACTAGTTGGTCTAGAACTGTTTCCAACTGTTTAATCTCCTGCTGACAATTGGAGAGCCTTATCTCAATATCCCCCAGCTGCTCCAGTTCCGCAGCCAAGGCTTCCCTATTCTCAATAAGTTCCTTCTTTTTTAGTTTCAACTTTTCCAATTCATCGCTTAGTCTCTTATACCTAACCGATAAGGCCTTTATGTCCTTCTCCAAATCCTCGGCTTTCCCATAGACCGGCAACAGCTTTCTAAGACCATCTATAGACGAAGTGAGCTTTTCACGAAGCGGCTCCTTGTCCATTTCAGCCTTATAGTTTTTACTGGTTAATTGAAGTTCCTTATCCTGGACTTCGATAACCTGGACCAATTTTGCAATATTCTCCTCAAGCCCCTCTTTGGTCTTCTTTTCCCGCCTATAGGCGGTCTCTAAAGGAAGGATGGTGTATAGGGCTTTTTCAGCCATCTCCAATTCTTCCTTTTCTTTACTATGCTTTTCCCGGTTCGCAGCCAAGGCTTTTTCCCTTTGCTCAGCTACTCTCAGGTCCTGAAAGAATTGATTTATATACTGCCCCTCTGTTATTCTGGCGATCTGACCTGCAAGTTTTTGTTCCAGCTCATCTGACTTCCTCTTTAGGTCATTCCTACTACTGGTATCTTCTGAGATAAGCTCCCGCAACCCAACAAGGATATCTTCGGCTGTGTGTATACTGGCATTGCTTATCCTATCTGTTAATTTTTGTCCTATTTCACTTTCAGAAGTGGAAATCCCCGAAATATATTGGAGTATGCTCTGCTCAATACCATCGCACCGCTTCTTAGTCTCCCGTTCTCTCTCCTTTAACAGGCTCTGGGCTATTTGATAGAGGTCTGTATTGAATACCCGTCTGAAGATCTCACCCCGTTCCTTAGTATTGGCCAGCAATAACTGTAAAAATTCCCCTTGAGCAATCATGGCTATTTGCTTAAACTGGCGATAATTGATACCGAGTGTACTCTCAATTTTTGCCGTAACATTGTTGAGGCCGGTGATGATATCCCCACTTGGAAGCTCCAAGGTAGCGTTGGCACTTTCGGTAGTCAAGCCCTGGCCGCTTCGTTTCAGCCTTTCATAGCGGGGATTCCGGGTTACAGTATACTGCTTGTCCCTGTGTAAAAAGGTAAACTCCACATAGGTTTCGGTATCGGGCTTCGCAAAATCGCTGCGCAGGGTCTCCACTCCCCGGGTAGAGCCGCTGGCCTCCCCGAACAGGGCAAAGGCTATGGCATCAAAGATAGTGGTTTTCCCAGATCCCGTATCGCCTGTAATCAGAAATAGTCCCCTACCCTTGAATGCGGTCATATCCAATTCTATTCTATCCGCATAGGAACAAAAGGCGCTCATTACCAACTTTATTGGCTTCATATCCCGATCCCCCCTGCCTGCTGAAAGATTTCCTTCATGACCCTTATCTCATCCTCGGTTAACTCCTGGTTATTCTGTATCTGATAGAATTCAGAGAATAAATCCAAGGGATCCTTTTCTGCTACATTGCTGGCAACCAGGGCTTCGGAATCATAGACCTGTTGGGTACGGCTATTTTCAAGATCCAAGGCCATTAGATTTGGGTAGACCTGCCTTAGCTGCCCTAAGGCATCATAGATTTCTTCCTCATCGGTGATAATAGCATGGATATAATCCATGGAACCTTTCGGATCCTCATTCCCAATGCGAATCAGCTCCCTGATAGGTCCCCTGATTTCCCGTAGATCCCGCAGGGGAGTAAGTGGTATTTGATCTATCAGGATCTCTCCCTTTCTACCCATCTCAACAAGGGTCACGGATTTTCTATAGCGAGCTTCTGAAAAGGAATATTTAAGGGGTGAACCGGCATAGCGGATACAATCCCGTCCTATTCGCTGAGACCTATGAAGGTGTCCCAAGGCGACATAGTCAAAATCATCAAAGACGGAGGCATCTACATGATCCAATCCTCCTATGGATACGGTTTCCGAGTCCGATATCTGGGGTTGTGCCATTCCGCTTACCACGAATTGATGGGCCACAAGAATATTTCTTTCATCCGTATTGATCCCAGATTCAGAAATCACCATTTTGATTGCTTCTTCATAGGATTCTACCGGTTCTTCGAAAAACGGCCTGACCATGGCGGGTTTTATAAAGGGCAGCATATATATGTTGACCTTGCCATATTCGTCCTCCAGGGTCGTCTTTTGGAGAAAACCATCAAACACGCCCGAGATATGGAGTCCGTTGTTCTCCATGATTCGGCTACCAAAGCTTAATCGTTCGGGGGAGTCATGATTTCCGCTGATTATAAACACAGGTTGTCCCAGTAATGCCAACCTGGTTAGAAATTCGTCCAATAATTCTACAGCCTCAGTGGAAGGCTGACTTTTGTCGTAGATATCCCCGGCCATTAGAACAGCTCCGGGCTTTGTACTCTCTGTTAACTTCAAAATTTCATCCAGTATGTACTCCTGATCCTCGATCATGTTAAATCCATTGACCCGCTTACCAATATGTAAATCTGCGATATGTAAGATTTTCATTATATCAACCCCCTAAGCCAAAACCTTACATTCTTATAGGAACAACGTCACAAAACAGGTCGGCTTCCCAGACTGCTGGCTTTTGTATTTTATTTCCATGCTTCAATGCGCTTTACTACCCTTTCGGCTGTAACTATATCGTCTATACCATAGATATTGGAAAACCAAACTCCTTCAGGTTTTAAGGTCTCAAAGACAAGGGGCAATTCCTCCAGGGTTATTTGTAATTGTATTCCCTTACCCTTGTCCTGGACTTTCTTGTATACATCTATCCATTTTACATAACCCTCGTTGCCCGCTCCACAAATCCATTGTACAGCATTCAGCTCCTCAATATCCAAAATTGAATCCAAGTGTCTAAGTGCATCGGGACCGTCCAAATGGTAGATGGATCTGTCGTAGAACTTGCATTCCTCAATTATACCCGGCAGGAAAATCTCATCAAACATTTCCTTGCTTATCATACAGGAAAAGTCATTGGATGGTATGTAGTACCGGCCCTCATAAAATAAAGGCGTCCAGGAAGTGATGGGCATGTCCGCATCCCTTATCATATTGTAAAAGATATCATATACATGGAAATATTCCTTGTAGGATTCTTCAAGCTTTTGGATCACATAATCCAGATTTTCAATCAAATCTATGGCCAAGTTAGCCGGATCCCGCAATGCCGCCAAATGATCCCCACCAGGATGAAAGTCTGTAAGTCCTACTATAAATTTGTCCTTTCCCCTCTCAATTAACAACCTTGTAAATTCTACAGTGGCTTTAAATAGGGGGTGTTCGGGGTTAAAGACTGCGTCCTGGCTATCCGTCTCCCATTCAATAATACAGGGCTCACTCCATGTGGTTGTTTCTCCAAATTGATACGGACATCCACACCATGCGCTGAAGATCTCAGGACCCATATTGGGAAAAACCGTAGGTACTCCGTCTGCAAAATAGATATTGTTTTCCAGTTCCCTATCCAACAGTTCAGCCCTAAACTCTATATCCAGCCACCTTTCCCTATGATCCTTATATTCCTTATGGGGCAGGGGGCTGGGATTCTCTTTGGGTAGTATAATGCTGACGGGGGGTCTGTCCACTATCTCACAGTGCCAAAATGCATCAATCCTCTTCTTGGTCTTATCAAAATCCGGTTTTAGCGATAATTCCACCTTGATAATACCTCCATCTATGAGTTTAATAAATCAGATTAATATAATGGGGCTACATATAAAATGAAGCCCCAAGGTTTAGAATGACTATTAGAAAAGCATCTGCCATCCGCCTATTATGAATCTAACTGAGAATATCAGGATAAAAGCTCCCAAACATAGAATGACCCATCTGTAAACTGTATCATTCATCAGCTTCTTTCCCTTGGAGAATGCGGTGGAAATCGCCACATACCATGTGAAATCCGATAGGATATGGCCAAAGTAAAAGGCCAAGATACCCAATACTCCCATAGTATAGGCCTGACGGATGGATTCCATTCCCGTGGAAGCCCACCATAGTATAAAATAGGGGTTTGTGGCGCTTACGACTATACCCGCCAGGATAAGATTCCTATGCCCCATGCCCCCATTCTCCTGATCCTCCAGGGAAACTGTCTTTTTCAGGCTGGACTTTATCATATCGTAACCCATCCAGGCAAGAAACCCCCCACCCAAAATACCTATTAGCCCCGCTATGATAGGGTTTGAAAAGAATTCCCTGAGGCCAAAGGCCATGGCAAAGACAAGGGTGAATTCCAAGATCCCATGGCCTAAGACCACCAAGGGACCCGCTATGTATCCCCTTTTTAGGCTACCTTCAATGGTGACTCCCAGCAAGGGACCCGGCATCATGGCCCCAGAAAACCCTATTAAAAATGCACTGATAAAAATACCCCAAATACTCAACTGTCCTAACCTCCAACCTGATATTCAATCCATATATTACTTGCCTATTAATTATCACCCTTATAAGGATAAGTGAAACTATAAGTACCTGAACCGATCTCCGCTTGGCAGCCGCCAGGACAGGAAGTGAATTCTACATTATCCCCAACAATGGCCTCTGAATCAGCATAGGGCAAAACCAGATGGGCGGTAGTATTATGAGGCACCATAACATCCACCACCATATTCCCATCCTTTATAGCCCATTTTATTGCGATCTTTCCATATACACTCTTATACTCAGCCCTTGCATAGGTCAATCCTCCCCCAGGCTGGGGTCTCATGAGGGCACGCTTAAAACCTGGATTCTCAGGGTCTGTATTCAAGCCTGCAACTACCCCGTAGAGCCAATCGCCTATGGAACCATAAGCATAATGATTAAAGGAGTTCATATCCGGACTCCACATGGTTCCATCCGGTTTGATGCCATCCCAATGCTCCCATATTGTGGTAGCTCCCATCTTTACCTGATATAGCCAGGATGGATAATCCTCCTTCAGCAATAGATCGTAGGCCTCCTTGAGTCTGCCGTTCTGACTTAGTACATGACAGAAATACGGTGTGCCTAAAAATCCAGTTTGTAAATGGCCGTCATTATCGTCCAATAATTTTATAAGTCCCTTTATGGTACGTTCCTTATATTCCTCTGGTGCCAATCCAAACATCAGAGAGAGGATATGGGCGGTCTGTGTAGGAGCTGCCAGTCTGCCGTTGGGGGTGAAGAATTCATCCCTATAGGCTTTCAATATAGACTCGTGTAGCCTTGAATACTTCTCTGCATCCTCGTCCTTTCCCAATATCCTTGCTGTCTTTACCAGAATCTCTGTAGAATAGGCATAAAAAGCCGTTGCCGTCAGATCGTTGGGAGTAGCACCAAAATAGCTGCCCTCCTTGGCATCCAAGGCTACCCAATCCCCATAATGAAACCCGGTATTCCAAAGGACTCCGTCCTGTGCCTTCCCTCTAATATATTCTATCCAAGCTTTCATACTATCATATTGTTCCTCTAGTATCCGCTTATCACCATAGGTTAAATAAAGTGTCCAGGGACAGATTACTGCTGCATCACCCCATCCGGTCGCAGAGTGATTATCACCTACTGAACCATCCTCATTGATCTCCGTGAGGACATCGGGTATAACATAGGGTATACCCCCATCATCCAATTGACCTGCCCTTATATCCCTAAACCACTTCTTAAAGAATACCCTTACATCCTTTAGATAGCAGGCAGTCTTCATAAATACCTGGGCATCTCCGGTCCAACCAAGCCTTTCATCCCTTTGGGGACAATCAGTGGGTATATCCACGAAATTACCCTTAAGGCCCCATAGAATATTGTGATGAAGCTTGTTAACCAATTCATTGGAACATGAAAAACCTCCTACTCTTTCCATATCCGAATGGATTACCACAGCCTCGAAATTCTCTATATCAACATTTCCCGGATACTCCTCTATTAAGACATATCTAAATCCCTGGAATGTAAAATGGGGTTCGAAGGTCTCCATACCCTCACCCTTTAAGATATACTCTATTCTATTCTTTGCTGACCGTAGATTTTCCGTATAGAAATTTCCTTCTGCATCCAGTACTTCGGCATGCTTTAAAACTACCCTGTCGCCGGCATTACCTTCTACTTTAAACTTGACCCAGCCACTCATATTCTGTCCAAAGTCTATAACCAGTTCATCTTTTGGTGTTCTGAACATGGATACAGGCCTTAAGGTCTCCTGCCTCACAATCAGTACCCCGTCCTGGGGTACAAGAATTGATAAATCCTTATCCATAACCCATACGCCGGACCAGTCCTTATCATCAAACCCTGGCATGTTCCAACCTGCTTGTTCTTTCCGTGCATCGTAGGTTTCACCGTGATATAGCTCCGAATATACTATAGGGCTGTCTGAAGCCTTCCAGCCAGCATCAGAAACTATTATAACTTCTCGACCATCGCTATACCTGACCAGCAGCTGAAGCAAAAATCCCATCCGATTTCCGTATACATTACGACGACCACCCCATCCTAAATCCCCTTTATACCAGCCAACACCCAGGGATGCACCTATGGCATTGTCACCAGCCTTTAGAAGATCGGTAACATCATAGGTTTGGTATTGGAGCCTTTTTCTATAGTCGGTCCAACCCGGTGTCAAAAGGCCTTCCCCTACCCTGCTACCGTTAATGTAAAGTTCGTACATTCCCAAAGCGGTGACGTAAACTCTGGCGAACTCAATCTCGTCCTCCAGTTTAAATTCCTTTCTAACAAGCTTTCCCTTAGATGAGGCTCCTTCATCATCCCCTTCCGGACTGATAAACCTCGCCTTCCATATATCGGGATCCAGAATCCCGGTTTCAAAGAATGCTGCATCACTCCAAGGGCTTTCATTCTTGTAGTTATCGGTTATCCTTACCCTATAAAAATATCTGGTCGATGACTGTAGTTCAGGCCCTTCGTACTCAACATGGGCGGATTCTGAAGACCTGACTATACCTGTATCCCAAATTACATCAGTAAAATTCTGATCCATACCCACCTGTAGATGATAGCTCTCCTGAACTACATTCCTTTTGTCCGAATCCAATATCCAACCGAATCTTGGTTTCGTTTCACCAATCCCTATGGGGTTTGTCAAATACTCACATCTTAGCCCTATAGCTTTTAACAAGATTACCACTCCTTTTTGTGTATAATCACTTAACTCTCGAACCATTGAGACTGAGAGGTTCAAGGATTATGTTCTACTTGAGGATTTGAAGAGTCTGACCCTCCAACGCCTGTCCTAGTTGTCTGTGAAAACCCTGGATTCTCTTTGTTGTTTTGTTATATACAAGAGTGTGATTATAGGGCCAATAATTCCAGGGCATATATTAAAGTGAATAGAAAATATCTTTAGATATCCATAAAAATATGTGTTTCATTTCATTATAGCAGATGGTAGATTACCATACAATGACCTAT
>ERZ773359.1437-NODE-1437-length-32895-cov-8.721711_pt1 | contig 32895 bp, 24 predicted proteins | sample MGYA00374955_ERZ773359 | MGnify/ENA primary metagenome ERZ773359 (study PRJEB29098, sample SAMN04486028) | biogas fermenter metagenome | study: EMG produced TPA metagenomics assembly of the Biogas fermentation microbial communities from Germany - Plant 4 DNA1...
GTTTTTTTCCGATACCTATCTTTCTCCCCTGAAATATGACGGATTGACCTTTTCTCTACTGCATGAACGACTGAATGGCTCGTCTCTTTTCAATGAGAAATTGCTGCTGCAGCAACAGTTTCAAATTCAGTTGGCAAGTGCCGACAATCCTGCAAAAACGGGATCGTCGTATTATGGAAATCTTTATTATGCAATACACGGTTTTTATCCTTTGGTGGAAAACAATCGTTTGAGATGGTATGGCGGCGCCGGTTGGAATGCCGAGTTGGGAGGCATATACAACGAGCGCAATTCCAACAATCCCGGCTCGATGAAAGCTTCCACCAACCTCAATCTTGCCACGATGGCGCTGTTCGATTGGCGTATGTTTACTTTCCGGTGGCAGTTGAGTACCCCCATTATGGGAGTGTTTTTCTCTCCCAAATTTGGTCAATCTTATTATGAAATATTCACATTGGGTGACGATGACGGCACGGTGATTTTCGGTTCATTACACAATCAGCGGGCTGTACGCAACTACTTTACGGTTGATTTTCATGTCGGCAATTTGACCATTCGTACGGGTTACCTCGGCAATTATTACCATACCGATGTAAATCATATTGTTACCAAAATATTATCGCATCAGTTTATGATCGGATTGGCTGTCGAGTCGCTAAATGTTGGCGGAAAACGGCTGAAGCAAAACCGTTGGCTGCACAGCGTCTATTATAACGAACCCTAATTCTTTTTTTCGACAATGGCTTCTGTAAAGGATTGGATATCGACAATGATTGTGCAGCGGGCAAAGTAACTCTTGCGGATAAGTTGGGACTGCAAAATGCCAAAATTTACCATACGTTGCTCACGTGTCTGATGTGTGCGTGTTTTTTCACATACAGTCTTTTGTATGCCTCAACGCCGTGGTATAGATATTTATATGTGCTTGTGTTTGTGTTTCCCATGAAGATATTGGCAGAAATTTATCAAAAAAGCGGGAAGGATTTGGATTCCTATTTAAAGCAAACCTCTTTGTTCAGCTTTTTGCTGGCTATCGTTTTTACGCTTTGCATCAATTGATTTTCCCGAGCTTCGTGCCGAAAAAGTCGGGCAAACCCCGACATGCAGTACCACTTTCAACTTTATAGCTATCTTTTCGTTGTTATACGACGTGAATTGTTTGCCGTAAATTTGCAGTTCCCGAAAATAGCGTGAATTATGGCACACCTTTACAAAGATTTTTCTCATCTTTGTAAAAAGTTGCATTTGCGGGTTGAATTCACCGGAGGGATTATGCAAATAAAGACGAAATCTATAAACATAAATATTGATTGGGAAAAGAATGAAATACAATTTTGATGAAGTGATCGACAGGAGAAATACCTCTTGTGTGAAATTTGATGCGGTTTCGGAACGTTTGGGAAGAAACGATTTTATCCCGCTATGGGTTGCCGATATGGACTTTCTTTCACCTCCCTGCGTTATTGAAGCGTTGAAAAAGCGGGTCGAACACGGCATTTTTGGCTATACTTTTGCGTCGCCGCAATATTACCGTTCCATTATCGATTGGTTGAAGAAAAGGCATCATTTGACGGTAAAAAAAGAATGTCTTACCTTTGTGCCCGGCGTAGTGAAAGGAATTGCTTTTACCCTCGAAGAATTTACGAAAAAAGGCGATAAGGTAATTATTCAACCCCCTGTATACCATCCGTTTCGGTTGTTAACCGAAGGGCTGGAACGGCAGGTGATCGACAATCCGCTCGTTCTAGAAAACGGGCGTTACGAAATGAATATGGCCGGGCTGAAAAAGATAGTTGAGGAAAACGATTGCAAGGTGTTCATCCTATGCAATCCCCATAATCCCGGAGGGAGAATATGGTCACCGGAAGAGCTTGCCGAAGTAGCCGAAATATGCGATGATAAAGGAATTTTGGTGGTTTCGGACGAAATCCATGCCGATTTGGCGTTGCCGGGTTATAAACATACTCCTTTTGCAGCCGTATCGGAAAAGGCTGCCCAAAACAGCATCACCTTCATGGCTCCGAGCAAAACGTTCAATATTGCCGGCATAGTGAGTTCGTTTGCGGTGATTCCGAATCCCGATATTCGCAAACGTTATGTGGGCTATCTCGAAAAAAGGGAACTGAATCAGGGGTGTCTTTTTGCTTATACGGCTACCCAAGCTGCTTATGAAGGTGGTGAAGATTGGCTGGACGAACTGCTGAAATATATTCAGGGAAATATCGATTTTGTATCGGATTTCATTGAAAAAAATATTCCGCAGATCAACGTAATGAAACCTGAGGCATCGTTTCTGATTTGGCTCGACTGCAGAAAGTTGGGATTGTCGCAAAAAGAGTTGGTGAGTCTTTTTACGGATAAAGCCCATTTGGTGTTGAACGACGGTACGATGTTTGGAAAGGAAGGCGAAGGATTTATGCGTATGAACGTGGGTTCTCCGCGGGCAGTGATCGAAAAAGCAATGAACAATTTAAAAAAAGCTATCAATGAATAAATAAACCGGCGGGGCTTATTTTTTATTTCAATTCAATCGGGATAGAATAAAAAGAAAATACCCTTCCAATTTATAAATATCAAAAACAACCATTTCAATGAAAATTTCAACAAACAAGTATGTTACATTGACCTACGATTTGCATGTAGGGGAAGACGAAGAGCGTGAATTAGTGGAACAAGCAACCATAAAAAAACCGCTGGAATTTGTTTTTGGCGTGAATGCGATGCTGGAAGCATTTGAAAATTATCTCGAGGGATTGGAAGAAGGTGATCGTTTCAGCTTCTCGATCGCTCCCGAAGAAGCATATGGCCAATACGACGAAGATAGAATCGTCGATTTGCCGAAGACCATTTTCGAGGTTGACGGCGAAATAGACGAAGAGGTGTTGTTTGAAGGGAATATGGTTCCGATGATGGATACCGAAGGAAACCGTTTGACGGGTTTTGTGGTAAGCGTTGGAGACGATGCGGTGACAATGGATTTTAATCATCCGCTGGCAGGCGAAACCTTGTATTTTGAAGGAACCGTGATTGGGGTGCGTGATGCAACTCCCGAAGAAATTGCTGCTTTCTCTATGGGTTGCAATTGTGAAGCAGACGATTGCGATCACGATTCGGGGAATTGTGGATCGGGATGCAATGGCAAAGAAAAATGCCATGAGTGAAGCATGAATACATTCGGAAATATATTTAGGTTGACGTCTTTCGGTGAATCCCACGGCGAAGCCGTAGGGGGAGTGATCGATGGTTGCCCTCCGGGAATCAGAATGGATATGGATTTCATTCAGAGTGAACTGGATAGGCGTCGCCCCGGTCAATCCCGTATCACGACTCCACGAAAGGAATCGGATACGGTGATTTTTCTTTCCGGTATTTTCGAAGGGAAAACAACCGGTGCTCCTATTGGATTTATGTCGAAGAACGAAAATTTTCGTTCTTCGGATTACGAAAATCTGAAAGATGTGTTTCGCCCATCGCATGCCGATTATACATATTGGCAAAAGTACGGTATTCGCGATTATCGTGGGGGAGGGCGAGCTTCGGCTCGCGAAACCCTTTCGCGCGTGGTAGCCGGAGCAATTGCCAAATTATACCTGAGGAGACTGAATATCGGCATAACGGCTTATACCTCGCAAGTGGGCGGAATTACGCTGGATAAAGATTATAAGAAATACGATTTTTCGCTGATAGAATCTACTCCCGTGCGTTGCCCTGATCCCGAAAAAGCATGGCAAATGATTGATCTCATAGAAGATGTGCGTTCCAAAGGCGATACGATAGGAGGGGTGATTACTTGCGTGATCAAGGGAGTGCCCGTGGGGTTGGGCGAACCGGTATTCGGTAAACTGCACGCCGCACTGGGTGCAGCCATGCTGAGCATCAATGCCGCAAAAGGTTTTGAGTATGGCGATGGGTTCGATGTAAATCACCGGGGGTCCGAAGTGAACGATGTTTTCTTTAACGATAATGGCACCATACGAACGCGAACAAATCATTCCGGAGGTATTCAAGGCGGCATATCCAACGGCGAGGATATTTATTTTCGGGTGGCTTTCAAACCGGTTTCGACCATTTTGATGGAACAGCAAACGGTGGATATCGATGGAAACGAAACCATAATAAAGGCTCGAGGAAGACACGATCCGTGCGTTGTTCCTCGTGCTGTTCCCATTGTGGAAGCGATGGCCGCCATGACCATATTGGATTATTATTTGCTGTCGAAAGCCAAATAGAAGGGAAACGTTGCCCACATGTGGGCGATATTAGATAAAAAAAAAGTATCCGTAAATCATTTACGGATACTTTTTTAAATATTGAGAATGAGAGAATTATTCTTCCGATGCTTTTTCTTCCTTCTTCTCTTCTTTAGTCGTTTCTTCCTTCTTTTCCTCTGTAGCGGGTGCCGCTTCTTTCTTTTCTTCTACGGTCGGTGCTTTTACTTCCGGTTCTTCTTTTTCTTTTTTCTCTTCTTTAACCGGTTTCTCCTTCTTTTTTTCTGTGGCGGGAACTTCTTCTTCCTTTTTCTCTTTCACAGCAGGTTCTTTTGTGGCAGATTCTTCAACATCCGGAGCATTGGCCGCTTCCATTTCGGCTCTTTTCTTGGCTAAAGCCTTGGCCTTTTCTTCGTTTATCTTTTTCTCTGCTTCGAAGCGTGCTTTTTCCTCGGCACGTTGTTTTTCTTCATCTTTGTTTTTCAACGATTCGAGGGTTTTTTGCTTGTTTTCCTTCCACTCCTGGAATCTTTTTTCAGCTTCCTCTTCCGAAAAAGCACCTTTAGCTACACCACCCAGAAGGTGTTTCTTCATCAATACGCCTTCTCTCGATAAGATATTGCGTACGGTATTTGTGGGTTGGGCACCTGTTTGCAGCCAATACAAAGCTCTGTCGAAATTTAAAGTGATTGTAGCAGGATGAGTGTTCGGATCATATGAACCTATCCTTTCTATAAACTTTCCATCCCGTGGAGCCCTGCTATCAGCAACGACAATGTGATAGAACGCGCGATGTGTGCGTCCGTGTCTTTGTAAGCGCAGTTTTGTTGCCATTTAGTAGTTTCTTTAAATTTAATATGTTAGACATTTTATATTGAAGTTGCAAAGGTATACAAACTTTTCAGAAAAATGAAGTTTTTGTTTAAAAAAACCTCGATAAAAACTTTCCGGGAAATTCGCACTTCTAATTTGAACTTAGCGATAAAACTTTCCGGAAAATTCGCACTTGCCGATTGAACTTACAATGAGGGAGTAGATTGCTTTTGGATTACATTTTTTAACATCCATAGACCCGGATTCGGGGTTTAAGTTTTTAAACTTAATAATTATGTCATATTTTTGTAACAACTTTGTAACATAAGTGTTATACTTTTGTAGTCGAGATAAGATTTTTAAATCGATGATGAAAAAAACGCTGTGGTTTCTCCTGATAAGTTTGGCGTTCTTTTCTTGCAGTGGAAGCAGGGATAAGAGCAAAAGGTCGGTGGGAGTTACTCTTTCGGGTGCAGGTGCCACCTTTCCTTATCCTTTTTATAGTATTGTTTTTAGAGACTACATGCGCAAACATCCGGGTGTGACAATCAATTACGGGGCTATCGGTAGCGGAGGCGGTATCCGCAGTTTGCGCGATAAATCGGTTAATTTTGCCGCAAGCGATGCGTTTTTAAACGAAAAAGAAACTGCATCGATGGGCGCGGAAGTGGTGCATATTCCCACCTGCATGGGTGGGGTGGTATTGTCTTATACGCTTAGCGGGGTGGATAGCTTGCGGCTGACAGGTGAACTTATTGCCGATATTTTTATGGGAAAAATTACCCGATGGAACGATCCGCGGGTGGCAGCCGAGAATCCGAATATCCGTTTTCCCGATTTGGAAATAACGCCCGTATATCGTTCGGACGGTAGTGGGACGACGTTCGTTTTTTCGGAATATCTAAACAAAGTGAGCCCCGAATGGAACAAAGAAATGGGAGCGGGAAAAGCATTGAAGTGGAAGGCCGGTCTTGCTGCAAAAGGAAATCCGGGAGTGGCAAGTATCGTACAACTGACGGAAGGCGCTATCGGTTACGTTGGGTCGGAATATGCGTTAACGTTGCAGATGCCGTCGGCCATTATTAAAAATAAAGCAGGCAATTATGTGAAAGCTACATTGAAAACCATTTCTGCTGCGGCCGAGACCGACTTGCCCGACGATATGAAAGTCACGCTTACCGATATGCCGCACCCCAATGCGTATCCCATCAGTATGATGACGTGGCTATTGGTTTACCGAGATCAAGGTTACAGTGGGCATTCAAGACAAGAGGCCGAAGTGTTGGTCGATTTACTGAATTACATTATTGGTCCCGACGGGCAACAGTTGGCCGAACAGGTGAATTATGTACCGCTGCCGTTGCAGGCAATACAAAAAACTAAACGCATCATCGACCAGATTCATTTTGAAGGAGAAAAGATATCGACCGTTTCCGATCCGGGAATTGCCGTTGGAAATGTTTTGTCGGAAACAAAGACCATGAGCGATCATGAAAAACCGGCACCCCATGGAAAAATTGTTAGCGAATGAAAGATAAGATTTTCAAATCGTTGCTTTTTGTTGCTGCGTTGACTGTTTTGGTGTTAACGGCAGGAGTGGTTTATGTGTTGGTAAAGCAGTCGTTGGATGTTTTTCAAGAATACGGTGTTTTTGGTTTCATCTTTAATGCCGAATGGGACCCCCGACCCGATACGGAAGAATATGGGGCATGGTCTTTTATAGTTGGAACCCTTTTTACGGCTTTTTTTGCGCTTTTGCTTTGCATCCCCTTTTCGTTGCCCGTGGCGTTGTTCAACGGCGAGTATTTCAAAGGTCGCAAGATATCGTCTTTCGTTTGTTCGGTGGTCGATTTGCTTGCCGGCATTCCTTCGATTGTTTACGGATTATGGGGGTTTTACACCTTACGTCCGATCGTCATCCAATTGGGCGTCAATGCACAGGGGTTTGGAATTTTTCTGGCTTCGATAGTATTGGCTGTCATGATTATTCCGTATGCTTCGTCGCTGAGTGCCGAGTTTTTGTCGATGATTCCCGATACGGTGAAAGAAGGAGCGTACAGCTTGGGGGCCACGCGGGCAGAAACGATTTGGCATGTAAGCCTGCCAATGGCAAGTTCGGGCATTCTTGCTGCGTATATTCTTGCTTTGGGGAGAGCGTTAGGCGAAACAATGGCCGTGACCATGCTTATCGGGAACACCACCAATGTGCCCACTTCGTTGCGTGATACGGGAAACACGATGGCGAGCGTCATAGCCAATCAGTTTGGCGAGGCCGATGGTTTGAAACTGAGTGCTCTTATCGGCATTGGTTTGTTGTTGTTCGTTATAACGGCAGTAATCAATCTGATAGCCAAATTCATTATGAAAAAATTAGCGGTACGATGAGTGATAAGACGAAGTTGTCAAAGGTGAAGAAACGCATTGCCAAAGATAAAATTGTTTTTGGCCTGGTTTGTTTCTTTTCTTTCCTTTCCATGATCCCGCTGTTTCTCATTATTTGGAATGTGGTATCGAAAGGATATAAAAATTTCAATTGGCGTTTGTTTACAGAGGTTGCGCCCTCTTCAATGGATGCCTTGATTGCGAAAATGAGTGGCGAACCCATTCCGGGAGGAATTCTCAACGGTATTACGGGAAGCATCCTTATCGTAGGAATGGCGGTTTTGTTGACCGTTCCGTTGGGATTGTTTGTCGGTATTTACCTTTCGGAGCATCCTAAAAATAAGTTTGCCCGTACGGTGAGTTATCTCACCGATTTGCTCCAAGGAATGCCCTCCATTGTAATCGGCATTATTGCCTACATATGGGTAGTAAAACCGTTGAGAAGTTATTCGGCATTGGCCGGAAGCGTGGCTCTTACCATCATGATGTTGCCTATGGTTATACGCTCGACGGAGGAGACCTTGAAAATGCTTCCCCCAACGTTGAAAGAATCCGGATTGGCTTTGGGCGCACCGTATGCAAGTGTGATTTTTAGAGTGATTTTACCGTCGGGATTCGGAGGAATTTTTACGGGTATTTTATTGGCAGTGTCGCGTGTCATGGGCGAAACGGCACCGCTTATGCTTACGGCGTTGGGTGCTTCGGTAGTCAATTGGAATATTTTTGAACCCACCAGTGCCATCCCTTTGTTGATTTGGGATTTTTATAACGATCCCAATCTGGTAGATATCATTTGGTCTGCGTCTTTGTTGTTGTTGATTGTGATATTCTTGCTAAATTGGATAGCTAAAATTGTTGCACGTAGATGGAAAATATAACGGAAAATAAATCGAATAATCAGAAAGAAAATTCGGCAAACGAGCCCATACTGAAGTTGAGAAATCTTTCGGTATCGTATGCACCGGGTAAAAAGGCGGTCAACAATGTTTCTGCCGATATTTATCCCAATACCATTACCGCTATCATGGGGCCGTCGGGTTGCGGAAAAAGTACCCTCCTTAGGGCAATCAATCGTATGCACGATCTTTATCCCAACGTAGAGACAACCGGCGATATTTACCTGAAAGGGAAAAACATCATGGATATGAATCCAATGGAGGTGCGTCGGATGGCAGGAATGGTGTTTCAGACTCCCAACCCTTTTCCTACCATGAGTATTTACGATAATGTGTTGGCAGGTTACAAGTTGAACGGTATCAAACTGAAGAAAAAAGAGAAAGACGAGATTGTACGGAAATGTCTGATGGCGGTAGCCTTGTGGGATGAGGTAAAAGATGTGATAAACCGACGCGGGTCGTTTCTTTCCGGAGGTCAGCAACAGCGATTGTGTATCGCTCGTGCATTGGCATTGGAGCCCGAAGTGTTGCTCATGGACGAACCGACTTCGGCGCTCGACCCGGTTTCTACCAACAAAATAGAGGAATTGCTGTTGGATCTTAAAAAGAATTTCACTATTCTTATTGTTACCCATAATATGTCGCAGGCTGCACGCATCTCGGACAATTCCATGTTTATGTATCTTGGCGATTTGGTGGAATATGCTCCAACCAGGCAGATGTTTACCAAGCCGCAAAACAAGAAAACCGAAGAATATCTCACCGGAATCTTTGGGTAAAAATACGGTGTATGTATCGTGTTTTCTGAATTATTCTATTAATTTTACACTCTGGGAGTGAACAATATAAAATCAAAACACATCAATGGATACTTTAAATAATAACTTGGGTTTCCCCGGTTCGTTGATCAAAGAAAAATACCTGGAAGAATTGCAGAGCGATTTTCGCATTCTTTCAGAGATTGTTCTTAATCAGATTGCCCTTACGCAACAATTGCTTGAAAATAAATTCGACAAAGAGGTGTTGAGCCGGATTGCAAGAAACGAAAAGATAATCGATTCGTTGGATCTTACCATCAGGGAAAAAGTGATAAACGCAATTATTCTTTTTACGCCGCGTGCTACCGATCTCAGAAAAATCATGGCTTATCACGATATCACCATCTCGATGGAAAGGGTGGGAGATCAGATAAAGAATGTGGCGGGGTTTCTGCAACGAACCGATCTTACCATTGAAGGATTTGGCGAATACCGCGGTTATTTGGATAAAATGCTGGTATACGCTACCAATATGTTGAAAAATGCCATTTTCTCCTTTACCGGATTGAGTCACGAATTGGCGTACGAAACCATTCAGATGGATGATAAGGTGGATAAGTGGGATAAGAAAATGGAAAAACGCCTTGCCGAAGAGTTTAAAGATAAAGTGCTCAGCCATCAAGCCATTTTGAATATCATGTACATTACCTCCATTTCGTATAACATAGAGCGTGTGGCCGATATGGCGGTCAATATGGCCGAAGCCGCTATTTATCTGGTCGAGGGCAAGGATATACGGCATCATAAGATGGAGGAGAAAAAACCTCCCGCGAAATCTTAAAAACAGCGAAAGCTTCAATTCATCGGATTATGGCGGAGATGCAGGAGAAAATTTTAGTGGTGGATGACGAAAAAGATATTTGCAATATTCTGCAATTTAATCTTGAGAACGAGGGGTTTGAAGTAGAGGTAGCGCATTCGGGTGAGGAAGCACTGCGAAAATTATCCGACAGCTATAGTCTTATTATATTGGATGTGATGATGGAGGGCATGTCGGGTTTTAAAATGGCAGAAAAGGTTCGGAGGGAGGGCAATACGGTTCCTATAATTTTTTTGACGGCAAAAAATGCCGAAAACGATATGCTTAAAGGGTTTTCGTTGGGAGGCGACGATTACATTACCAAACCTTTTTCGGTAAAAGAAGTGCTGGCAAGGGTAAAGGCTGTCTTAAAGCGGACAACAATGACCCAAACGACTTCCACGAAATGGGTGCACGAAGATTTGGCTATCGATATGTCATCCAATCGGGTTACCATAAAAGACGAAGAGGTACCGCTTACGAGAAAAGAGTTTGAAATACTGGTTTTGTTGGCACAATCGGCGCCAACTATTCTTACACGCAGCGATATTTTGAATAAAGTCTGGAGCGATAATGAATTTGTGTTGGATAGAACGGTAGATGTACACATTACCCGTTTGCGCAAAAAATTGGGCAATTATGCTTCGCTTATTCAGAACCGTTCGGGATTTGGTTATTATTTGAATACGGATTTAAAAATCGAAAAATGAAACTCACACTTTCGTACCGCAAAAAAATTTTTATCTATTTTTCAGTCATCATTGCCGTTTTCACGGTAGGGATTATCGTCTTCGAACAAAATCGTGTCAAACACGAGAGAATGGCGAATCTGGAAAATATTATGGATGTCTATGCCGAAACGGTTCATCGCTATATTTCCGAAAATCGGTTATATGAAAAAGATAGCTTGACGGCCGTGTCCGAGTTGCTTTCGTACTTGCCTGACGATGGCGTTCGTTTGACCATTATCGATTGGCAGGGCAACGTGATGTATGACAATACCCTGCTTGCCGACACAATGGGAAATCACCTGCAACGACCGGAAATACAAAAGGCTATCATGCAGCAGAGCGGTACCCATGTGCGTGTTTCGTCAACCAACAACGTAAAGTATATGTATTACGCCAAAAAATACGATGAAGGGTATTTTGTTCGCGTTGCTTTGCCCTACGATATAAAAGTGAAACCCGTTCTTGGTGCAAAAAATGATTTTGTATGCTATATTCTCCTCTTTTTTGTGGTTTGTGTATTGATGATGAACTATTTTGCCAAACGGTTTTCTAAATCGATTAAGGAGCTGAGGGAGTTTTCGTTGCAACTAAAAAGTGGACAGCCGATTAGCGAACCGGTGAATTATGTGGACGATGAAATAGGGGAGATTAGTGCCGATATTATCGAAAATTACAACCTCTTGCAGAAGAATCGCAAGCAATTGGCCTTGGAACGTGAAAAGTTGGTACAGCATTTTCAGTATTCCAGAGAGGGAATTGCGATTTTTTCGAGCGACCGAGAAAAAATATATGCCAATCCGCATTTTTTGCAATACCTCAATGTGATTGCCGACAAAACGGTGTTGGATGCAGAAAAAGTATTCTCGGATCCTCATTTTAGTGATGTTGTCCGTTTTTTGGAAATCAAACCGCGCAAAGAAAATATATATACCAAACGCATCGAAAAAAGCGGCAAACAGTTTAATGTGCGGGTGATCGTTTTCGACGACGAAAGTTTTGAAATCTATATTGCCGATGTGACCAAACAAGAAAAAACCCGCTTGTTGAAACAGGAAATGACCAATAACATTGCGCATGAGCTGCGTACACCCGTTACGGCCATCAGAGGATATATCGAGACTCTTCTTACGCTGGACGAAAACGATGTGGAGCGAAGGAGAAATTTTTTGGAGCGTGCTTATGCGCAGACCATTCGTTTGTCGGAACTGATTCAGGATATTACCCTGTTGACAAAAATAGAAGAGGCTCCCGACCGTTTCGAGTGGGAAGAGATAAACATCAAACACCTGTTGGAGGAACTTCGATCGGATTTGGAAGAACGGTTTAAAGAGAAGAATGATCGTTTCGTTATCGATGTTGACGATGACGTAACCGTGAATGGCAACCGAACATTGATTTATTCCATTTTCCGCAACTTGGCCGAGAACTCATTGGCTTATGCCGGAGAGAATATCGAGATCGGTGTGCGTTGCTATGCCAAAACCGACGATACGTTGTACTTCGAATTTTACGATACGGGCATAGGTGTGGATGAGCGCCATCTTGGGCGTATTTTCGAACGGTTTTACCGGATCGGCGAGGGGCGAACACGCAAAACAGGGGGGTCGGGATTGGGGTTATCGATCGTGAAAAATGCCGTATTGTTGCATCACGGCAGCATTGTGGCAAAAAATCGTCCCGGCGGAGGTTTGATGTTTCTCATAACTTTTCCACGATCACCGCAAAAATCGAAAAATCCATAGAGATATGAAATATGTAGGTGCACACGTTAGTGCGGCAGGAGGAGTAGAAAATGCTCCCTTGAATGCTCATCGAATTGGGGCGAAGGCCTTTGCTTTTTTTACAAAAAATCAGCGGCAATGGTTTGCCGCTCCCTATACCGAAAAAAATATCGAGCTTTTTAAGGCGCGCTGCAACGAATTTGGGTATTCTCCCGACCATATCCTTCCTCACGACAGTTACCTGATTAATTTGGGGCATCCCGAGGAAGAGGGTCTGAAAAAGTCGCGGGCGGCTTTTTTCGATGAGATGAAACGTTGTGAGCAGCTTGGACTGAATCGCTTTAATTTTCACCCCGGCAGTCATCTCAATGTTATATCGGAAGAAGCTTGTATGGACAGAATTGCCGAATCCGTCAATATGGCATTGGAAAACACAAAAGGTGTTACTGCCGTGATTGAAAACACGGCAGGGCAAGGAACCAACGTGGGTTATCGGTTCGAACATTTAGCCTATATTATCGACAAGGTAGAGGATAAAACGAGAGTAGGGGTTTGTATCGACACAGCCCATACGTTGGCAGCAGGTTACGAAATTCGCACAAAAGAAGATTATGAGGCTACGTTTCAACTGTTCGACGAGATTGTCGGGTTCGACTATCTGCGAGGAATGCACATCAATGATTCCAAAAGAGAACTGGATTCGCGGGTCGATAGGCATGCCAATATCGGAGAGGGTATCATGGGTATGGACATTTTTCGGTTTATCATGAATGATCCGCGCTTCGACGATATGCCGCTTATTCTTGAAACACCGGACGAAACCTTGTGGGCTCAGGAGATACAATTGCTTTATTCGCTTGTTCGATAATTGACGGTTATGGAAGGAATACAATAAAAAACGCACCGGAAAATACCGGTGCGTTTTTTATTTCTATTTCAATTGGAATCAATCCAACACAATTTCATCGACAAAAATAAATGCTCTGTTTCCTTTGCCGGGATGCCATGCCGGAATAATGGAAGGCTTTACCGTAACCTTGAAATAACGCGCGGTTACCGGATCGAAAGTCAACGTATGCGTTACCACATCCGACCAATTTTCCATTTTTGCATCAATGAATTTCTCGCTCGTTACTGCGTTGAAAACGGAATCGTTGTCCGATGATGCAATTGCTATTTCCGATGCATCGAAAACCCAGTCGCCGGTTACTACGGCATTTCTGATTTCTGCTTTGGATATCGTTGTGGGTTCGAGCATATCGATTACAGCGATCAGATCTTCGGCTTGAAATCCAATCCATCGGCCGGTTTTGTAATTTGCACTTTTCCCGAACAAACCATCAACCAACATGGGCGCACCATCAAAAGCATAATTGGGAGCAGGATTGGTGAGCAAAGTGATGGGTTTAAAGGTTGCCTTGCTTACCCTTACTTTTTCGGTGTATACTTTGCTGTCTTTTCCTCCTTCGCGAATAGCCACGGCTTTAATTTCGGCATTTTCTTTTATGGTAAACTTGCCTTCGTATAATGTAGAGGCCGTTGTTGGTTCGCTTCCATCGAGCGTGTAATAAATAGGTGCATTGTCGATGGTGGTGAGCTCTACTTCCAGCGAATTGGTATCGAAGTTGGGCGTTAATTTCGCTTGAATGTCGAAAACGTGAGTTGCATAGTTGTATCCCAGCTTGTCGTACAATGCCAGCAGACGGGGCAATCTTTTCAGAAATTCTTCGTAATTTTTCTTTTCGGGTTGCATCCATTGCACTTCGCAAAGCGCGGCAATGCGTGGCATAACCATATACTCTGCATGTTCGGGCGTTTTGATGTACTCGGTCCAGAGATTGGCTTGTGGACCCAAAATATGTTTTTTCTGTTCGGATGTCAATACCTCTGGAACAGGTTCAAAACTATACACTTTTTCAATGGGAACGTATCCGCCAATGGACAGTGGTTCGTTTTCGATATCTTGCGTTTGGTAATAATCGAAATAGCAATACGAAGTGGGTACCATAATAACATCGTGATTCATCTGAGCGGCAAGGATACCTCCTTCCATACCGCGCCACGACATCACAGTGGCATTGGGCGCAAGTTCGCCTTCCAGAATTTCATCCCAACCGATGATGTTTCTACCGTGATCGTTTAGGAATTTTTCGATGCGGGCCGTAACATAACTCTGAAGGTAATGTTCGGCCGTGTGTTTATCGTCGCCTTTCAACCCCAGTTCCTTTATGCGTCGCTGACAATCCGGACATTTCTCCCAGCGGACTTTAGGACACTCGTCGCCACCGATATGAATGTATGGCGACGGGAATAGTTCCATCACTTCGGTAAGTACGCCTTCCAGAAAGATAAAAGTGGAATCTTTTCCCGGGCAGAGTACATCTTCGAAAACACCCCATTCCTTTGCCACTTCGTACGGTCCGCCCGTACAGCCGAGTTCGGGATAGGCGGCTAAGGCAGCCAACATATGGCCGGGAAGATCGACTTCGGGGATGATGGTGATATACCGTTCTTCGGCATATTTCACGATATCTCTGATTTCGTCTTGCGTATAGAATCCGCCGTGTGGCGTGCCGTCATATTTTCCCGTATTTTTCCCGATGACGGTTTCTTTTCTAAAGGCACCGATTTCGGTAAGTTTGGGAAATTTCTTGATTTCGATTCTCCAACCCTGATCGTCGGTGAGATGCCAATGAAATCGGTTGATGTTATGCAAAGTCAGCATATCGATGAATTTTTTCACAAAATCAACCGGCTGGAAATGACGGGCAACATCGAGCATCATTCCACGATACCCGAATCTGGGTTGGTCATTGATAATAACTTGCGGATAGGTTACCGAAATGTTTTTACCTACGGGTGTTGCTTTTCGTAACGTTTGAATGCCATAGAAAACACCTGCTTCGCTCGATCCGGTTATGGTGATGGTGTTTTCTGCGACTTCAATTCGGTAAGCTTCCGGATTTTCGTTCTCCATTCCCAATGCCAGGATAATGGCATTTTTTTGGGGAGGAGTGTCGGTTGTTTCAAACTTGATCCCGGTGGCGATTTCCAAATATTCTGCCAGAAATCGGGCATTGCGTTGCATTTTTTCGTTTTCTTTCGGGAAAACGATTTTTGTGGCTTTCGATAAAGTAAAAGATGCCCCATTTTCCGTAGTGATTTCGGAAGGTAGAGGTACTACCTCGTAATTGGCCTCTTTTATTTCTTTTTTCCCGGAGCAGGAAAACAAAAGTCCTGTTGCTGCCACACACATAATAAAATACCTGATCTTTTTCATGTCATTTCACATTTAGTTGTTTTGGCTTTATAATTAATTCCGATATCGGATTACATTATTGTCTCAATCGGTTTGTTGTAAATTTTTTAAGGCTTTTTCCACGCGCAATGCGCTGGTGATTTCTTGTGCATACTCGTCTATGGTGATTGTTGTGCTTTCCATAGAGAGGTTCGGATTGCGATAGATCATTTTGCTTTCCACTCGCTCGCGTACCGATAAATGAAATTCTTTTGCCCCTGTTTCGCGAGCGATTTTTGCAATATTGTGTTCGTTGATACCGCTTCCGGGCATAATAACGATACGATCTCCTGCTTGTTGAATCAACTGTTTTATCAGAGTGGTGCCTTGTTCGGCCTTTGGTTTTCTACCGGAAGTGAGGATCCTGTCGCAACCCAAAGATATAATATTTTCCAAACTTTCGAAAGGATTGCGGCACATATCGAAAGCCCTGTGAAAGGTAACGCTCATACCTTCGGCCGCCTCCATCAGTTCGCGGTTTCGTTGCATGTCCACGTCGCCATGCGGAGTAAGACAACCTATCACTACGCCATCGGCGTTCAGTTTTTTGGCTATTTCGATATCGTTGAGCATAATCTGGTGTTCCGTTGAGGAATAAAGAAAATCGCCACCACGTGGACGAATAATCACGTGAAGTTTGATGTTCAATAGTTCACGCGCCAGCGCAATGGTTGCGTATGAAGGGGTTGTGCCACCTTCGGGAATGGATGCACAGAGCTCAACACGATGAGCTCCGCCTTTTTGTGCTTCCAAGCAACCGGCAACGGAATTGGCACATATTTCTATTTTATAATCCAGCATAATTTTAGTGTGTTGCTGCGTACCAGCTTGTTTTTGTTTTATCGTCGATTACTTTTTGATTCGTACTCGGATCGGAAGTAGTAACGCCTGAATAAGTGTCAATCGGTATTGCTCCCTTACTTTTTGTGTAAAATTGCTTTGTGGATGTTTTGTAAGGGATCGTACGGTCTAGTTGTTCTTCAAATTGCAGCAATAATTGCTCATCCGTACACAAATGTGCAACATAATCGCCATAATCGTAAAAAATGGACGGCTCATAGCCGTCCATTCGTTGTAAAGAATTGAGTTGTGCAGTATCAAAAGTATACCGGCTGTTGATTTCCCGCATAAGGGATGCGGTAGAAACGAGTTCGGAACAATCGGTCACGGCCAATGTTCCATAGGGAGCTTCATCATAGGTAGAATAGAACGCAGAAAAGCCGTCGCAGACCGCTTTGTAATTCGTTTTTCCAAACAAGTATTCTCCCACAATAGCATAGGGCATGCCGTAAGCCATTATTTCGGTAGGTGAAGCGATCAGATAATTGGTCACGTTTCGCAGTTCATAGGCGACCTCTATTGAGGACATGTAACAATTATCGAAAAGAATATATTCCATTTTTATTCCCGTTCTCGCGATAGCATCCGCCAGCGTTGTGATATCGGTTTGATATTCGGGTGTTGTTCCTCCAAAGTAGCGGGTGTGAAATGCTCCTTCATATTCCCAGTAATTTTTAAAGGATGATACGGATGTGGATGATGTTTTTATTCCTATTGTTGGAGTCGGGTAAACAGGGATCCAACCCATGCCGTGTCCACCGATAATCATAGCGTAGGTGAGTGCCGGTGCAGCACTTTTCATTTCGCTCAGAATGAAGGCAATACCTTCAGCAGTAGTAAAAGACGGATTTGTGTAATTTTTGAGTGTATCGTGTTTGCATATGCCATTTTTACAGGTTATTTCATACAGGGTAGCTTTGGTTGAGCTCGTCGATATGAATACGACTATTTTCTCGTAGTCCAACCCTCTTTTTCCGATTGCTTTTTCCATGTCCGATATGTTTTTTTCGAAAGCTTCCGTTAACGTCTTATCGGCCGGCCAAGGCAGGTACATAAATACCGTTTTTTGGTTTGGCAGTTTTACATCTTCTTTCTCGCAGGATATAAGAAAGAAAGAAAAAGAAATGGTGATCAAACAGAAGAAAAACCTTACCGGTTTTTCGAACACAGTCGTTTTGCTCATTGTCCTTACAATTATTCGCAAATTTACAATAAATTTCATAATAGAAAAGAATGTGTATTATTTGGCTTACGATGTATTTTTGATGTTTCGTCTTAAAATTTCGCCTATAATATTGCAAACAACTTTGTCTGTCAATGGAGAACGTAAAATATATGGGGTTTTAAAAGCATAATGTTCGATAATTTATACCTTTGTAGTTTCAGTTGCAGTTTCAGTACGGACATAGAGTAAACAAATCAACGTATAATAAGGCTCTCTAATTCTTCATTACCTTGTATCGGTACGAACATGGAGTAAAAAGTCCGGTGGAGAATGGGGACGGCAATTGGCCGGGCGGTAGTTTATTGCAAACATGGAGCAAACAAAATCAGAGAACAAGATACTTTGCACAAAATAAAATTAACGTATTAAAAAAAGAAACAAATGACAGAAAAAATCAGAGAAACGCTTCGTGATTCAAAGCAAGCGCGATGGACCGCTCTTGCTCTCGTATCATTTACAATGATGTGCGGTTATTTTTTTGCGGATGTAATGTCTCCGTTAAAAGGACTTCTTGAAGGGCAGATTGGTTGGACGAGTAGCGACTATGGAACATTTACGAGTGCTTACGGTTGGTTCAATGTTTTTCTCTTGATGTTGATTTTCGGGGGAATTATTCTCGATAAAGTAGGTGTTCGGATAACCGGTTTCGGATCGGTATTGATTATGGTGATCGGTACGGTGATTCAATATTGGGCAATATCGAGCGGCTCGCTTCAAGGGACTACTGTACTGGGGATAAAATCCCAAGTTTTTTTTGCCAGTATCGGATATGCCACCTTTGCCGTTGGGGTCGAGGTTGCCGGTATCACCGTAACCAAAGTGATCTATAAATGGTTTCAGGGCAAGGAATTGGCGTTGGCGATGGGTTTGCAGGTGGCGTTGGCTCGTGTGGGAACGGCTTTCGCACTGGCTTTTTCCGTTCCCATAGCAAAAATTACGGGAGTGGCCAACGTGTCGCGCTCGGTGTTGGTGGGGTTGATTGCGCTATGTATCGGTTTGTTGGCATATGTGGTTTATATTTTCATGGATAAGAAACTGGATCAATCGATTGCCGATGCCAAACCCGAAAATGTGGAAGAAGAAGAATTCAAAATCTCGGATATTCGCAACATCGTTACCAATAAAGGGTGGTGGTTCATTGCCATTCTTTGCGTATTGTTTTATTCGGCTGTTTTTCCTTTTTTGAAATATGCGACCGACCTCATGGTGAATAAGTTTGGGGTTGCTTTGGATGTGGCCGGGCTTATTCCTTCGTTATTGCCTTTCGGCACCATACTCCTCACCCCTTTGTTTGGCAATATTTATGACCGGATTGGGAAAGGGGCTTCTATCATGATTTGGGGATCCATGCTGTTGGTTGTTGTTCATTTGTTGTTTGCCATTCCGTTTTTGAATAATTGGGTGATTGCCATTTTGCTGGTGATTCTACTCGGCATTGCTTTTTCGTTGGTTCCTTCCGCCATGTGGCCTTCGGTAACGAAGATTGTTCCCGAGCGACAGTTGGGAACGGCAATGGCGTTGATTTTTTGGGTGCAAAACTGGGGATTGATGGGGGTTCCTTTGCTGATCGGATGGGTGTTGGACAAATATTGCGTAACCGGGCAAACCGTTCGCGACGGATTAACGGTAAATACTTACGATTATACCCTTCCAATGCTTATTTTTGCCGGGTTTGGTTTTCTGGCTGTTCTTTTTGCTTTCTTATTGAAAATGGAAGACAATAAAAAGGGCTATGGTTTGCAGAAACCGAATTATGTCCGATAAGACGGCAAATTGATGAAGTTGTTTTCGGCAATGCAAACCGAAAACAAATACAAATACAAATACGAATCTGTCAAAACGTCATAAAATATTTTTTGGCAAGATATTTGATTTCCTTAAAAAGTGAAGGGAATTATAAAATAAAAAATATAATTATGAATTTTAACAATTTTACCATTAAAGCACAAGAGGCTGTGCAAAAGGCTATCGATTTAGTACAAGCAAACAGTCAACAAATGATTGAACCGGCACATGTGCTGAAAGGTGTGATGCTGGTAGGGGAGAATGTGACCAATTTTTTGTTTCAAAAATTGGGTGTAAACATGCGTTCATTGGAAGCCGCGGTTGACAGAGAAATCGACTCGTATCCGCGTGTGTCGGGAGGCGAGCCGATGCTGAGTCGCGAAAGCAATGCGGTTTTTCAAAAAGCGGCCGATTATGCGACGCGCATGGGCGATCAGTATGTTTCGCTTGAACATTTGTTGCTGGCTTTAGTAAGCGTAAGCAGTTCTGCCTCACAGATCTTGAAAGCTCAAGGGGTATCGGAAAATCAGCTTGAATTGGCGATAAAAGAGCTTAGAAAAGGAGAGAAAGTGACTAGCCAGACAGCGGAAGAAACGTATCAGGCATTGAGCAAATATGCAGTTAATCTTACCGAAATGGCGCGTCAAGGCAAGTTGGACCCCGTCATTGGGCGTGATGAAGAGATTCGCCGAATATTGCAGATATTGAGTCGGAGAACAAAAAACAACCCCATCTTGATTGGCGATCCCGGAACCGGAAAGACCGCCATCGTGGAGGGACTGGCGCGCCGTATTGTTCGTGGCGATGTTCCCGAAAATCTGAAGAGCAAGCAAATTTATTCGCTGGATATGGGAGCGTTGATTGCCGGCGCTAAATATCAAGGTGAATTCGAGGAACGGTTAAAAGCCGTAATCAACGAAGTAGTGAAATCCGATGGCGAAATCATTTTGTTTATCGATGAAATTCATACGCTGGTAGGTGCGGGTAAGACTTCGGGCGCTATGGATGCCGCCAATATATTGAAGCCGGCATTGGCTCGTGGCGAATTGCGGACGATTGGTGCCACCACATTGGACGAATATCGGAAGTATTTTGAAAAAGACAGGGCGTTGGAGCGCCGTTTCCAGGTTGTCATGGTCGAAGAACCCGGTGAAGCCGATTCCATCTCCATTCTGCGAGGCTTGAAAGAAAGGTACGAAAATCATCATAAAGTACGTATTAAAGATGAGGCTATTATTGCTGCCGTGCAATTGTCGCAACGGTATATTACCGATCGTTTTTTACCCGACAAGGCGATTGACTTGATTGATGAAGCGGCCGCCAAATTGCGTATGGAAATTGATTCCGTACCGGAAGAACTCGATGAGATTCAACGAAAAATCAAGCAATTGGAGATTGAACGCGAAGCCATCAGGCGCGAAAAAGACAAACTGAAAGAAGAACAGCTGACCAAGCAGATCGAAGAGCTAAAAGAACAAGAAGCGGAGTATAAAGCCAGATGGCTGGCCGAAAAAGAAATCATCGATAAGATTCAGCAAAACAAAGCCGAAATCGAACAGGCAAGAATTGAAGCGGAAATAGCCGAGCGCGAGGGCGATTACGGTAAAGTTGCCGAATTGCGTTACGGAAAGATCAAGGAAAAAGAAAGAGAGATTGAAGAGCTGCAAAAGAAACTTCGAGAAGTGCAAGGCGATCGGCCTCTGATTAAAGAAGAAGTGGATGCCGAGGATATTGCCGAAATCGTATCGAAATGGACGGGTATTCCGGTATCGAAAATGTTGCAGAGCGAACGCGAAAAATTGCTTTCTCTCGAAGAAGAGCTTCATAAGCGTGTTGTTGGGCAGGATCATGCAATTAAAGCCGTTGCCGATGCCATCCGTAGGAATCGTGCCGGATTGAGCGATCCCAAACGGCCAATCGGTTCGTTTATCTTCCTCGGAACAACCGGTGTGGGTAAAACCGAATTGGCAAAAGCGCTTGCCGAATGCCTGTTTGACGATGAGCGAATGATGACGCGTATCGATATGAGCGAATACCAGGAGAAATTCAGCGTCACTCGGCTCATTGGTGCACCTCCGGGATATGTGGGTTACGAAGAGGGTGGACAGTTGACCGAAGCTATTCGGCGTAAACCCTATTCGGTAGTACTCTTCGACGAGATCGAAAAGGCCCATCCCGATGTGTTCAATGTACTGCTTCAAGTGCTCGATGACGGACGGTTGACCGATAATAAGGGAAGGGTTGTGAATTTTAAGAACACGATTATCATCATGACATCCAATATGGGATCGGATATGATTCGAGCTAATTTTGAACAACTCAACGATTCCAATCGGGAACAAATTATCGAAGAAACGAAAAATGCCGTGATGGAATTGTTGAAAGTCCGAATTCGTCCCGAGTTCCTGAATCGTGTGGATGAAATCATTATGTTTTTGCCGTTAACGCAAGACGAAATCAAACAAATTGTTCATTTGCAGCTTGAAAATGTAAAGAAAATGCTTGCCGAAAACAATGGCGTGCAACTGGAGTATACCGATGAAGCAGTGGAATATCTCGCAAAAGAAGGGTACGATCCGCAATTTGGTGCGCGTCCCGTGAAACGGGTCATTCAACGTAGAATACTCAACGAGTTGGCGAGAGATATTATTGCAGGTACGATAGATAAAACAAAACCCATCATCATCGATGCGGTCGATGGCAAGATATTTTTCAAGAATTAAAAAAACAGTGATTTAGCGCTTGGCGCAATATAAAAACCACGCAAAAACAACTTTGCGTGGTTTTTATTTGCCCCGCAATCAGGGGTACAAGTTGGATTATTATTTAACGGAGTTAAATTTCCTGCTGAAAGGCTATTCGATGTATTTTCGAGTGGCCCGGAGCAAGGGTTTATTCCGAATGTCGGTCGTGGGTGCGTTGGCGGCTACGTAACTCGATTCATTTATCAGTTAAATAGATTTTCGATATTTTTCAATGATTTGCTGAGGAAGAAAACAACTACCTTGTCGTACGCTTGGATAAGGGTGTTGCCATCTACTAAAATGGGCTCGCCATTTCGTATGAGCGCCCCGAAAGTAATATCCGGGGGAAGGTTGAGGTTTTTGATTAATTTTTTGGTCACTTTCGAGTTGGGCTTGGCTATAATCTCGCCTACATTTGCGTCGGCAAAGGTGAGGCATTTGATGTTCGACACATCGGCTTTGAGTAAAAGTTCGTAAATTTTGCTTGCGGTAATCACTTTTTTGTTGATGATCGTCCCGATATCGAATCGTTCTGCCATGTTGATATAATCGAGATTTTCCACTTCGGCAACCGTTTTTCTCACGCCATACTGTTTTGCCATTAGGCAGGCCAGAATATTGGCTTCGGAATTTCCTGTAAGAGCCAGAAAAGCATCGGTTTCCGTAATCCCTTCATTTAGCAGCAATTCGACGTCGCGACCGTCACCCAAAAATATGCTTACGTTTGAAGGTACGTTTTCGAGAAGCATCTCGGCTCGTTCCCGATCCTGTTCGATGATCTTAATGTTCATATGTGATGGAAGATATTGTATCGTGCACATGGTAATGCGGCTTCCACCCATAATCATGACGTTTTTGACTTCAAACGATCTTTTCCCTAAAAATGCGGGCATCTCATCAAGATATTTCCGCAGTGTGGTGAAATAGAGAATATCGTTGGGCAATATCTGATCGCTTCCTTTGGGAATGATGGTTTGGTTGTTTCGTTTAATGGCTACGATATGAAACTTTTTGTTTTCTTGGATCAATTCGCGTAGATATTTGTTGACGATGGGTGCATTTTCTCTAATCTTGGCTCCCGCAAGAATGACCGATCCGTTTGAAAGCTCCCACCAAAAACGTGTCCACGGCGTTTTCAGTGCCTGTAGAATTTCGCGAGCAGCCATCATTTCGGGGTATATCATGGAATGGATGCCTCTTTCTTCAAAAAAAGCGGCATTTTTGGGTAAAAGGTATTCGTGATTATTGATTCGTGCGAGGGTCTTTTTTGCTCCCATGTTAGATGCCAACATGCCTGCCAGGATATTGCGCGACTCTTCGGGTGTAACCCCGATAAACAGATCGCTATCTTTTACTCCGGCTGCATTTAAATCGTTTAACGAGGTGCATTTTCCCACCACAGCTGTCAATTCTGCATTATCTTTAAGGGGTTGAATTCGTTCTTTACTTTCGTCCATCACAGTAATGTCGTGATTTTCTTCCCCCAATAAACGTGCAAGATGAGTTCCTACCTCTCCGGCACCTGCTATGATAATTTTCATCGATTATTTTGTATTAGGATAAATTTTTTTCGCTCTTTCTACGTGTGGGAGCGATTTATTTTGTTTTGCATCCAGGGGGTTAAAAGTTTTTTGTTTGATTGTAACTTTGGAGTACTGCTTGACGGTTTCGTTTGCTTCGATAATGGCTTCGAGTATGCCGTCTTCGTCAATTCCGCATAGATGCTGCAGCTCGTTTATCGTTCCGTGTGTTACAAATTCGTCTTTAATGCCTAGTTGTCTAACATGAATATCGGTGTAATGATGTGTGGCCAGAAATTCGAGCACCGCACTTCCCATGCCACCGGCAATCACTCCGTTTTCAACGGTAATGAGGTAAGCATAATTTTCCGCTATTTCGGTAAGCATTTCCTCGTCAATGGGTTTCAGGAAGAGCAAATCGTAATGTGCCGCTACAATCCCTCTCTCGGCGGCTTTTTCGATGGCCTTTGCCACAGTGTTCCCGATTGCCCCGATCGACAGCACGGCAATTTCTTCCCCATCGCTTAGTTTCCTGCCTTTGCCGATGGGAATGATCTGCATCGGATTCTGCCAATCTACCCGTTCCCCTTGTCCTTTCGGATATCGAATAACGAAGGGTCCCTCATTACCATATACGGCGGTGTACATAAGGTTTCGCAGATCGTGTTCGTCTAACGGAGCCGCAATGGTAAGGTTGGGTATGGATCGCATGTAGGCAAGGTCGAATACGCCGTGGTGAGTAGGCCCATCTTCGCCCACGATACCGGCTCTGTCGAGGCATAAGACGACTTTCGATTTTTGCAGGGCAACATCATGGATGACCTGGTCGTAAGCCCGTTGCATAAAGGATGAGTAGATGTTGCAAAACGGAATAAATCCTTCTTTGGCCAGTCCTGCCGAAAATGTTACGGCATGTGCTTCGGCAATACCGACATCGAATGTACGTTCCGGAAATTTTTTCATCATATAATTCATGGAACATCCTGTGGGCATTGCCGGTGTTACGCCAACTATTTTGTCGTTTTTTTCGGCCAATTCTACGAGGGTATGGCCGAAAACATCCTGATAAAGTTGCGGTTGGTCTTTTCTTCGTTTGACAATACGTTCGCCGGTTTCTTTATCGAAGAGTCCCGGCGCATGCCAAACGGTTGCCGATCTTTCTGCCGGAGCATATCCTTTTCCTTTGACTGTTTTGATGTGCAACAATTTGGGACCTTTCATGTCTTTTATGTTGTTGAGCACTCGGATGAGCTCGGGCAGGTTGTGGCCGTCGATAGGACCAAAATAGCGGATATTGAAGCCTTCAAAGAGGTTTTGTTGGCGACTAAGCAGCGATTTGATGCTATTGTTGAAACGGAGAATAAAGTTTTTTTTGTTCTCGTCGATGAGGTTTTTTTGTTTAAAGGCCTGATAAACCCTGTTTCTTATTTTATTGTATTTGGACGAGGTGGTCAATTTAATGAGATAATCGCGCAAACCGCCTACACTATGGTCGATCGACATATCATTGTCGTTGAGAACGATAAGCAGATTATTGGGTTGTGAACAGACGTTGTTCAACCCTTCGTAGGCCAATCCGCCGGTCATGGATCCGTCTCCGATAATGGCAACCACATGGCGGTCTTCTTCGTGATTGAGATGAGCCGCCACTGCCATTCCCAGTGCTGCCGAAATAGAGGTGGACGCATGTCCCGACACAAAAGTATCGTATTCGCTTTCTTCGGGGCTTGGGAAACCGGAGATTCCTCCCAACTTGCGGTTAGTGGGAAACTTATCGCGCCTTCCCGTCAGTATTTTGTGGCTATATGCCTGATGTCCCACATCCCAAACCAATCGGTCGTAAGGGGTGTTGTAAAGATAATGTAGAGCCACGGTCAGTTCTACCGTTCCCAGACTCGATGCAAAATGCCCGGGATTGTGTGATAACTGATCGATGATATATTCCCGTAGTTCGGAACAAATTTGTTGAAGTTGTTCGACGTTGAGTTTTTTTAAATCATCGGGACTATCGATTTGTTTTAATAATTTCATTTTTTCTTGTTAGAAATCAGTTTGCCATATCCGAAAAAAATTTGATGCGGACCAATCGAATTTCGGGTTCGGTATAATCGGGCAAATTCTCAACAGCCATTTCCAGATCATCGGTTTCGGCTTGTTTGAAATAACCGTATATCTCCTCAATAGTATCCGGATCCATGATCTCGTTCAAAAAGTAATCGATATTGATTTTTGTTCCGGCATAAATGATCGCTTCTACTTCGGAGAGCAATTCGTCAAAATCTATTCCTTTGGATTCTGCCAAGTCGTCCAACGCCACTTTTCTATCGATAGCCTGAACAATGGATACCTTGAGTTTCGACTTATTGGCAACTGTTTTGACGCGCAAGTCTTCGGGTCGTTCAATTTCGTTTTCTTCTACGTGTTTTTTGATAAGTTCGATGAATTCTTTTCCATATCGTTTGGCTTTTCCCGGACCTACTCCCGGCATGTTTTGAAGTTCTTCGAGTGTAATGGGATAAGTGGTTGCCATTGCCTCGAGAGTAGCCGGTTGAAAGATAACATAGGGAGGCACATTCAGTTTTTTTGCCATTTTTTTTCTCAAGTCCTTCATCATGGCAAACAAAACCGGATCCACTGCGCCCGAACTTCCTCCGCCCGAAGCCATTATATCGGCGCTATCGGGATCCAATTCTTCTTCCATTTCTTCTTCCTCCTCTACTTTCGTGATTTTGAAAGATACGGGTTTTTTCAGGAAGTCTTTCCCTTTCTTCGTTATTTTGAGTATGCCGTAGTTTTCGATATCTTTTTTCAAATAATTATCAAGAAGTGCTTGGCGAATAACATTTTGCCATGTGCTTTCTTCTTCATCGGCCCCCGATCCGAATTCCTCGAGCTCGCTATGGCCAAAGGTTTCTATCTCGGAAGTTTCTCTACCGAGTAGAAAGTTAATTACGTATTCGGTTTTTTGTTTTTCTTTTAGTGCTTTTACAGCTTCTAAAACCGTAATCAATAATTCTTTTGCTTCCACTTTAATTTTAGGATTTAAACAATTATCACAATTTTCGCAATTGGGGTTATTATATTCTTCGCCGAAATAATGCAGCAGCATTTTTCTTCGGCATATGGATGTTTCCGCATATGCTGCCGTTTCCAGCAGGAGTTGTTCCCCGATTTCCTGTTCGGCTACGGGTTTCCCTTGCATGAAACGTTTCAATTTTTGGAGATCTTTTCGAGAATAGAAAGCGATACAGTTGCCCTCGCCACCGTCGCGTCCGGCTCGTCCTGTTTCCTGATAATATCCTTCCAAACTTTTTGGGATATCGTAGTGAATGACGTAACGTATATCGGGTTTGTCTATTCCCATTCCGAAAGCGATGGTTGCCACGATCACCTGCACTTCTTCCATCAAGAATGCATCCTGATGTGCACTTCGCGTGGCGGCATCTAGGCCGGCATGGTACGGTAAAGCTTTAATTCCGTTAGCCTGTAGGATTTCGGCGAAATCGTCCACTTTTTTGCGACTTAGGCAATATACGATTCCCGATTTGTTTTCTTGCGACAGGATGTATTTGATGATTTCGCTGTCAATCTTATCGGTTTTGGGACGGATTTCGTAATATAGATTGGGTCGATTGAAAGACGACTTGAATATGGCGGCATTCATCATACCCAGTGTTTTTTGAATATCGTGCTGTACTTTGGGCGTTGCCGTTGCCGTAAGGGCAATTACGGGACGTACGCCAATTTCGTTGATGATGGGGCGAATTCGTCGGTACTCGGGTCGGAAATCGTGTCCCCATTCCGAAATGCAATGCGCTTCGTCAACAGCGTAGAACGATATTTTTACGCTTCGCAGGAAATTGATATTTTCTTGTTTTGTAAGTGATTCGGGTGCCACGTACAGCAGTTTTGTTTTACCGTTTTTGATGTCGTTTTTTACCTCTTCGATTTCTGTTTTTGTGAGCGATGAGTTAAGATAATGCGCAATGTTGTCTTCTTCGTGATAATTGCGCAGAAGATCAACTTGGTTTTTCATTAGTGCGATGAGAGGTGAGATGACGATAGCAGTTCCTTCCGACAACAAAGCCGGTAATTGATAACAGAGCGATTTTCCACCCCCTGTGGGCATCAACACAAAGGTATCCCTTCCGGATAGGATACTTTCCATGATGGCTTCTTGATTGCCTTTGAACGTATCGAATCCGAAATATTTTTTAAGTCCGTTGTAAAGAATATTCTCTTTTTTCACGTATTTTGTACTCTTTGTCTCGAAGCTTTGTAATGTATTCATTTTTTCTGAAATAGGAATGCAAAAATATAAAAAGTATTTTTTATTTGATCATTTAAACTATAATCCATATTGCATAACTAAAATAGAAGATAATATTTGAATTGAGAAAAATAAAATGTTAAAAATCGATTTTTCGCATAAAATTATTTCATTAAAAAAAAATCCCTGAAAAAATTCACGGATTTTTCTGATTATTTGACAAAGTAAAATACATTATTCTCTTTCAATGGTTTGTAATCGAATTCATTGTTCGACGGAATCAGGCAACTTTCAATTTTCCGAATTCCGATTTTTCAAGATGTTTTTTTGCATAATCGAGCGTAATATGCATTTTCTTTTTGTTGGTTTCGGAAGGAAGTACAAACATGGCATCCATCATGATTACTTCCATAATCGATCGCAAACCGCGTGCTCCCACTTTATATTCGATAGCTTTGTCCACAACATACTCGAAAACGTTTTTCTCGAAAGTTAGCGTAATTCCGTCCATTTCAAACAATTTTTCGTATTGTTTGATAATGGAGTTCTTTGGTTCCGTCAGGATACGCACCAGGGCATCTCTGTCCAGCGGATCGAGATAGGTGAGTATGGGCAGACGCCCGATGAGCTCGGGTATGAGTCCATAAGCTTTGAGATCCATCGGCGTGATGTATTTCAACAGATTGGTTCGGTCTATATGCATGGAGTTGCTGCTGGCCGTGTAACCCACGACATGTGCGTTGAGTCGTTGGGCGATCTTTTTTTCGATGCCATCGAAAGCGCCGCCGCAAATAAACAGAATGTTTTTGGTGTTCACGGCGATCATGCGTTGTTCGGGATGCTTTCGTCCTCCTTGAGGCGGGACGTTGACTATGGAGCCTTCCAGCAGCTTCAACAATCCTTGTTGAACCCCTTCGCCGCTTACATCGCGGGTTATGGACGGGTTATCGTTTTTGCGGGCAATTTTGTCGATCTCGTCGATAAAAACGATTCCTCTTTCGGCAGCTGCCACGTCGTAATCGGCCACTTGCAACAGACGGGTAAGGATGCTTTCCACATCTTCGCCCACGTAACCCGCTTCGGTAAAAACGGTAGCATCCACAATGGTAAAGGGCACCTGCAGCATTTTTGCGATGGTTTGCGCAAGCAATGTTTTACCCGTTCCGGTGGGACCTACCAGGATGATGTTCGATTTCTCGATTTCTATATCTTCTTTGATATTTTTTTGCATGATGCGTTTATAGTGGTTGTATACCGCTACCGACAAGAAACGTTTTGCCGTATCCTGCCCGATGACATATTGATCGAGAAATTCTTTTATCTGTTTTGGTTTGGGAAGATTGGCAAGCGCAAAATTGGTCGGTTGCTTCTCTGAACCCTTGAATGTTTCGTTCACTATTACGTGTGCTTGTTCGGCACACATATCGCAGATATATCCTGAAATTCCCGCGATGAGAAGCGTTACTTCGTTTTCGCTTCTCCCGCAGAAACTGCAATGATTGCTGCTATTTGATTTTTTTGCCATTTTCTAATCTCTGTGTTTTATTTTTCCGATTGTTTTTTTGCTTTATTTTCCAACACTTCGTCAATCATGCCGTATTCTTTTGCTTCCGCGGCCGTCATCCAAAAATCGCGGTCCGAATCGCGTTCGATTACTTCATATGGCTGACCCGAATGTTGGGAGATGATGGTATAAAGTTCTTGTTTTACTCGTGCAATTTCTCGCGCGGTAATTTCGATATCCGAAGCGGGGCCTTGTGCACCTCCCAACGGTTGATGTATCATGACGCGCGAATGCGGCAGAGCGAAGCGTTTTTTTGGTGTTCCGGCTACCAGCAAAACGGCGGCCATTGATGCTGCGATGCCTGTGCATATGGTAGATACATCGCTCGAAATAAACTGCATGGTGTCGTAAATGCCGTATCCGGCATACACGGTTCCACCGGGTGAGTTGATGTATAGCGAGATGTCTTTTCCGGGATCGGAAGAATCCAAGTAAAGCAATTGGGCTTGTACAACATTGGCCGCATACTCGTCGATCTGGGTTCCCAGGAAAATAATGCGATCCATCATCAAACGCGAGAAAACGTCCATCTGCGCAACGTTCAGTTGACGTTCTTCTATAATGGTTGGCGAGATATAACCGTAATCGCTGGTTATATTCATGTAACTATCTAATCGTGAGCCGTTCATTCCTAAATGTTTAACGGCATATTTCCTAAAATCGTTTTCGTTTCTCATATTTTGTTTTTATTTCTCGGATACCTTCCGATATTGTTTTTTTACTTAAATTGCGTGTAGTGGCTTTATATGCAAATACGATGCCGAATATTTTAAAACAAGAAAGGTTTTTTGCCTTCCGTTCAAACGATAAACAAAGTTATAATGAATATTCGGAATATACTGTTAAACTTTGTGAAACGGTATGTTCGGTTGGTAAAAAACCTTCGGGATAGGGTAGGATTGAGTTTTATTCTTGATTTTTGTCGGTATTTTCCTGTTCCTCTTTTTCCGCTTTCCCTTCTTTTGCTGCTTTTGCTTCTTTCCCTTCTTTCCCTTCTTTCGCAGCTTTCTCTTCTTTTGTGGCTTTTGCTTCTTTCGATTTCAGGCTTTCTGTTTCTTTTTCGCTTGTCTCCGTTTCCGTTTCCGTCTCCGTCTCCGTCTCTGTCTCTTTTTCGCTTGTCTCTGCCTTAATCTCAGTTTCTTTCTCGGCTTTCTTCTCTTTCTCTCCTTCCTTTTCGAGCATATCGGACAATTCTTTCGAGGTAATTTCTTTTTCTTCCACGTCGACGGCCTGTTTCATTTCTTCTATGATTTTCCTGTTGACCGTTTGCTGATAGAGTTCGTTGATTGTCTTCTCGTCGGAAAGCATGTTTTTTATGTAATCTCCCAGAAATTCATCTTGAACATTCAATATCCCGTATCGGATAAATTGAATTTTAGCCGTTTCGTTTGCCAATGCTTCCACATCTTCATTTTTAACTTCGATGCCTTGCTCTTTGATGATTTTGTCTTTTGCCAATGAAAATTTCAGGTCATCGAGAATTCGCGGAAAATCTTTTTCGATGCTTTCGGCAGTGGCTTCTTTGTTTGATTCCAATAGCCAGCGCTTGAGAAATCTTTCGGGAAGTTGCACCTCCTTCATCTTTTCGAGGATCAGGTTGCGCAGGTCGCGCATAAACAGGTATTCGCTATATGAAATGAATTGGGTATTCATCAAGTCGTGGATTTTCGATTTGAATTCCTCCTCCGAAGAAACGGCTCCTTCGCCCAAGATTTTGTCAAAAAATGCTTGGTTCATTTCGGGTTTTTTGTAGCGTGTGATTTCTTTTATTTCGTAGCTGAAATCCGAATCGATTTCCCCGATCTTGTCTTTGGTCGTTTGCAGCAGTGATGCGATTTCCGCTTCGTTGTTGTCGTAGGCTTTTTTGGGATTGATTACGATTTTGTCGCCCACTTTTGCTCCGATCAATTGCTTTCGGGTTTCTTCATCTTTCACATAGAGTGGCATGATGATGGCATTTTCGATTACCATGCCGTTTTCTTTGGGTTCGCCGTTTTCCAATTCGGTGAGTGTGCCTTTCAGCAAATCGTCTTCCAATGCCGGTTCGTCCACCGCTTCATATGTTCCGTAATTGCTCAGGTAAGCATTCATTTGATCCTGAAGCGTATCTTCGTCAAGCGTTATATGATAATAGGTAAGTTTGTCTTCGTGGGTGAATGATAGTTCGAACTCGGGTGAAAGGGCGATATCGAACGAGAAAGTGAAATTCTCATCCTTTTCGAAATCGATTTTGTTTTCCTCGTTTTCAACTGCCAAAGGTTCTCCCAAAATGTGTAAATCGTTGTCGCGAATGTAATTGAACAGCTCGTCGTTCAGTATTTTCGACAATTCGTCGGCGAGAACGGTTTTTCCGTACATTTTATCGACGATTCCTTTGGGAACTTTTCCCTGTCTGAAACCCGGGATGTTCACTTGATGACGCAGCCGGTTTAAGGCTTCATCTACTTTTTCCTGATAATCTGCTTTTTCGATCTCAACGGTGATCACACCATTTACATTATCTGTTTTGTTTAGCGTTATGTTCATTACAGCTATTTTAGTTGTTCTTTTATGAAACTTTTTGCAGTATAGATCGTTTTGAAGATCAATTCTTTTTGCAATCGTTATTCTGATTTTAAAGCTGCAAAATTACGTTTATTCTTCTAATTGGCAAAATTATTGTAATCATTACGATGTTTGTAGAGTCAACCAGCAAGTGCAATTTACATTAATTGTTTGTAAAACTCATTTTTTGGTGAATTAAAATCTAATTTTTCTCTCGGTCTCCTATTTATCTTGTACTGAATTTTTTAATACCCATATCAGAAAAGTTCTTAAATGAAACTCCTTTAGGGATATATTGCCTGATTAATTTATTCCCGTTTTCAATTGCTCCTTTTTGCCACGAACTATAAGGATCCGCGAAGTAAACAGGTACTCCCAATCGTTTAGTTATTAACTCGTGTGCCAGGCGCCACGAGTAGTCTCCATGTTTGTTCTTGTTACGTCGTATTTCCCTTGACACTGTGGCAGGGCTTACACCTATCAAGCCGGCAATACTAAGTTGAACTTAGTTATGTTTGCCTTATCGGGACCCTTCCCGGAACCAACGCCGTTCCTTTGCTTTCATGCATACTTGATATGTGGATATACTACGCCATGCTCATACCCAAAACCAACGCCGTCTCTTTGCTTTCATACTCTACGATATGTTTGCCTTATATCCGGCCCTTCCCGAAACCAACGACGTCCCTTTACTTTCATTTCCTACGATTCCTACGATATATTCGCTTTATCGGGAA
>ERZ773359.1438-NODE-1438-length-32890-cov-11.456190_pt1 | contig 32890 bp, 30 predicted proteins | sample MGYA00374955_ERZ773359 | MGnify/ENA primary metagenome ERZ773359 (study PRJEB29098, sample SAMN04486028) | biogas fermenter metagenome | study: EMG produced TPA metagenomics assembly of the Biogas fermentation microbial communities from Germany - Plant 4 DNA1...
AAACTGTTATATCTCTGCCCGTTAAGGCCAATCGGGAATCCTTGAAAAAAAGCCAGAAACCCGACATCTTCAATATTTCTGTGCCAGTCACCGTCTGATATTGACGGCGGGCTGAAGTTATATGTTATCCCGAACCTTGCGGCATACTTGTTGTGTTTGTTTATGGCCGTGTTTACATCATTTCTTATTGATTCAACTATTGTTCTTTTTCTTACATCATCAAACAAATCATTATCCAAAACACCTGCATCGGGCAGTTTCACCCTTATATCTTCCGGCAAACCTTCATAAAACCTGTTTTCTGCCTGGGAATAAACAGTAACGTTCTGATCAAGAGTAAAAAGGTATATAAAGCCGTTACTTTCATATACATACGGCTTCTTAGGCTTCCATATCATTTTCTGCTCCATATCGCCGGAACTGTTTGTGTATTCTTCCATTGACATAACGGAATACCCGTCATAGTCAATAAGAACAATTACCGGGATATATGCTGAAAGTATGCTTTTGGATCTTTCGTCGCCGGCTGTGTTGAAATTTATAAACAACGAATTAAAAAAAGTGTTGACCGCTCTTTCACGCGAAATCTCAATTTTATTGCCTTTGCCGCGTATAAGCATTGATTCTGATGCATCTTCAACCGCTGTGTCGAGATACCTGTTAATAACCTCGCTTTTGTATGCGGCATAACGGAGGTTTTCGGACTTAATGCGGAGGATCAGAATAAAAGGCATTATAATAATGATGAATAATACCGCGAGATCAGTCAGTTTCATCGCGTACCATACCTCCATAATTAACGATTATTCGTTTCGCGGGCAGTTCAGCCATAATAAGCATTTGCTGAACCTTCGCGGCTGCGGTTTTGTTTTTGTTATATACATAAACGGAAAAGTAGTCGCCTTTTGACATATAGTAATACCTGTCTTTGGCCGGAACAGCAGCCGGAGGAAACAAGCAGGCGATTATCTCTTCCGTATAATAGGCTTTTTCATTTGTATTGAAGTCATGTTGAAAAGACGTATTATCAACTGGATCAATATAAACAGGGTCAATGCTCAAATGCCTGTGCTCCATAAAAACCTCATATTCATTCCCGGTTGACGACAGCACCCGCAGAAACTGCGTATACATAAGCGGAGTTATATAACCGAGATTTCTCGCAGAATCAACAAACCTGGCCGTTTCATTAAAAACAAATACTTTCGTTATTTCATCCTGACGGGTTAGCATGCTTTCAACAGGAAATATGTACAACAATACTACGGCAAGTAACAGCGCGGTAATTTTGCTGAATATATCATCCAAAATTCTTCACCTTCTATTTCTTACTGAACCGTATGCACTCTATCTCTCCGTCCGGTCTGTATACGTACTCCGCGGTATAATAATCATCGATATTGATAAAACTGAAATCAAGCATAACAGCGTCGGTCCCGGCTGGTATATATTCCGTGTCTATGTAAATATCATGTTCCGGGTAATTCTTAACAACTCCGATGATAAACGCGCCGGTAACGGGATTATTATTGTAATCTGCGGCGTATGCAGTATATACCGTACCTTTGTCCGATATCTTTCCGTTTACGAGATCGATAATATAGTTACTGTCGGTGTAAGTAACGAAGAACATTGTTATTGCCGCGACCAGAAAGATAGCAGCGGAAAAATATGATACTGCTTTTATTACGTTTTCTTCCATATATAAATCCACCGTCCGACTCATTTTTGTTCAAACATAAGCGCCGCGATTCTGCCGTTTTCGTCTCTTGCGATACTGCCGATAAAAACCCCGTTTGGGTTGATATATTCATCTTTTGTTTCATCCATCGTATCGGAGATAGATTTCGTTGATGGAGAGCCGATTTCTGCCTCATTCCCTCTGAGAGTAACATCATAAACGTACCATACGCCATTCGTGCTTTTTTTAGTTTTGACATAAATACCGATATACTCGTCCTTGTATTTCCTGAGAACATTAACGACTTCGCTTCCTCGTATTTCCATTCCGTCATACATTGTGTACTGGGATTCCGACATTTCCGAGCTGATTTGGTCAAGCCTGTTAATTGCGTTCTGCGCTGTGCTTTGACCGGAACGCATTAACAAAAAACCGATTGATACAACTATCATTGTTATTACTACGCCTGCTCCGATTATAATTGCTTTTAATGAATTCTCCATCGTAAATACTCCTTTCTTATAAAATTTTGCTTATTTCATCCGAAAAGTTTTTCATTTGCGCCGCGCTGACCATTATAAACGGCAGTATCATATATAAAAAGATGGTTGCGCCCAAAGGTATAAACGCAATCATCTTTCCCCACATTCCTTTTTTGTTCACGAGTATTTCATTATCCTGCTTTCTTTTTTCCTGGTAATACTCTCTTTCTGATTTAAGCTCGTCAAAGGCCTCGCTGATTGAGATTTTATCAGCAGCAGTCTGAAGGTTTTCGACAATCCTTACAAAAGGAATGTAAGGCTCGTCGATTGCAAGCTGTTCAAGCGCCTGCCTGTCGCCGTATTCAAAATTATTGATGCATTTCGATAGCGACGATTTGAAAATAACGGCGAACTGTTCCATCCAGAAAAGTATGTCTTCTACATGGATTCTTTCAATATGCATGAGCATAAGGATAATCGTATGAAACTGCATTACTTCGTCTTCCATGTTCATTCTCAATACGCGTTCACGGAACAAAAGCATCCACCACGGCAGGTAATATGCGGTGACGGAAACAATAATTGAAACAAGAAGCTCCCACCATTTAAGATAGTGGCTGTTATATACGGTTAATTTGTCATATATCCTTTTAGCCGCGATATCGGCCTGGCGGGAATCGGTATATTCACCGCTTGCGGCCACTGCTTCGTATATTTCACCGTACGATACTTTTTTCCCGCTGAAGTTGAGGATAAATTTCCTGTCGCTTTCTGTTATTTTGATTTGTTCTTCGGTGGTGATCTGCCCGTTCAGGTTTGCTATTTTACTGCTGATAGTTGAATTTAACACATTATTTCTCACGATTGTATGTATGTTTATAAAAACTCCTAAAGACATTACAAATGCTATCGCTGCAAAGCCAATCTGCCTTGCGTAAAAACGGTTAACGCTTATTTCCGCGCTGGTCTTTTTCAATAACCTGTCATATTTGTTCGCTTTATGAAAATTTCTTTCTATCATGCCGTCTATTGCGTTTCTGAGAAACTTGAGTCTCACAAGAAAATCAAAAGGTGTATTTTCAATCGGAGCGTACGTTGTACTGCTTTGAAGCCTTGTTATTAACTGGTACGCTCCAAATGCGAGAACAAACAAAACTATCAGGCAGACAAAACCGTATGCGCCGTCATAGTATTCAACAAGCTCCGGGATGTTCGAAATCGCCCATTTTTCAAGCGGTTTTACCGCAAATATCGGCAAAACGGCTATGGCCGACAGGCTTTGAAACAAATAGCTGAGTTTTTCACGGCGCAGGAGTTCAAGGTTTATTTCCTGCTTAAGGTAATTGAGATTTGTAAGGTAAATGGATTTGCCGTCTGCCTGTTTGTCACCGAATCGCATGACAAGGTAACACATTGATAAAAAAGTTTTAATATATTTATTCGGCGCTGTTTCATTGTATTGTTCGATACGTTCTTCGGCGTTTGCCGCGGTTAAAACCTCATAGAGCAGGTTTGCGTGGAGGGAGATTTCATAGCCGCATTCATCGATGCTGTCAAAAATCGCTTCATCAATCATCCCATGTTCATGATAATGATGCCTGACATTTTCCAGAAACGAACCAAACTGCTTCAACAGCTTGTTATCAATCTTTTCAACGAGCATTCTTATAATTTGCTTATGAAGAACAAATACAGTAAAAACGGAAATTATCAAAAAATACAGGTTCGTGCTGAATATAACCAGAAAAATAAATACGAAAAGAGTAATTCCAACTGAAATAAGAGTAAAGCGTATTGTTTTGCGGCTTATTGTCCAGTCATCCGACAGGTCGATAAGTTCTATTCGCTTTCTGATTTTCTGCATATATTTTTTAAGCGGTAAAATCCTGCCGCAGAGTATATAAACGGAATAAAGAAAGTCTTTCTTATGTTTCAGTTCCACTTTCAGTTCATTTCTTTTTCTGATCTGCATAAGCAGCATACATGCTATTGCGGCTATAGCAGCGACGGCAAGCATTGCTATAATCAATACCGTAACAGCCTTGTCAGTATTCATGCACTTTCACTCTCCGGAAAATACGTGTTTAAGTATTTATCAAATTCAGACCTTTCTTCATCGTTAAGGTTTTTCATAATTTCTGAAATCTGCGCAGTACTCGGTTTTGAAACAGCCTTATATGCCCCATTATCATATATTACAATGTCTTTTGTGACAAATATTTTCCTGTCGGTCATGCGCCTGTAAAATTCGCGGGTAATTGACAGGAATTGATTTATATCATTTTCACCGTCGGTTGACGGGATTTCGGGGTAATCGTCAATTTCAACGGGGATTATTTCGGTAATCCTTTCTATGTACCTGTGCCCTGAAATATCTTTTGTCAGATGAATGTCAAAATTGACAACATCGGCAACCTGCTGCTCGGCGATTTTTTCATTATTGAACTCCCCTGTCTGCAATAGATTGTTCCGCAGTGATTTAACGAGGTTTTCCGTTGTTTTCGCATGGTGAGTAAATATTGTGAACATGCTTGCCACCTGCGACATCTGGATCATCCATGAACTGACAGGAGCTGTTGCAACTTCGCCGAGAATATTAACGGTTCCGTCGGTTTTTTTCTGAAGATCAAGGCCTTCCTGGCCGGATATCGTAGATGTTTCACGGAACGTTAATATGTTTCTTTCCGGATATATTTTTCTAAGATGAAGTTCAAAAGCCATTTCCTGAATTCTCAGCGTAAAAGCAGGATTAATGTATTTTATGATAGCCATGAGGAGTGTTGTTTTTCCCGTTCCCTGCGAGCCTGTTATCGCCGTAACCCTGCATCCTTTTACAAGCCACTTTATAAGCGTTATCGGTATTTCGTTATATTTGTCGGTGATTAATTCCTCCGGCTCCGCTTTTTCGATGCTGTCGAACTTTCTTACGAAAAACGCCCATGATTCAGCAAAAGGAGGTCTTACAACAACGACCCTGCTGCCGTCTTTCATTTCGTTGACCTTGTATCCGTTGCTTTCGCTTAGCTGCCCGGGGTAATTGTAGCGGTATATGTTTTTGCATACCCTTATAAGTTCCGATTCCGAACCAAAGCTTAAAAACGAAAGATGTATCGTTTTTCCTTTAAAGAAAATCCAGACAGAGTCATAGCTTGACGGAAGATCGGACACTATTGGAATGCTTACCGATAAATCCGTTTCTTCGTGAAATGTAGGAGGTATGCCCGAAACTCCTCCCGATACGCCGTCTATGCGCATATCCCTTATTTCATCGATAACACCGTGGCCTTTATATAACTGGTATATCCTCTGGGCAACTATGTTTAGCTTATCTTCAAACGTGTTTTTGAATAAATAGTGCTTCATCGCGAAAAGTCTTTCTATATCGTCAGCAGTAATAACATATGACACCCCTTCCCCGACAGACTTTGGGGCATCCAGATTGTTTTCGGTTATAAGGATCTCCAATGCGCGGTAACCGTATTTTTTCTTATAGTGATACAAAAGTATTTCAAACTTATCATGCAGCGTAAGGTCTTTAGGGGTGTTGAAACTAATTATTTCGTTAATATTGTTCTCATCAACCTTGTACGATTTAACAAGTATATCTTTTATAAAATCTTTTATATAGTTTTTTGCGTTTACATCGCCGTACGTACAGGTTTTTAAAGCTCTTCGAAGGCGGTTTTTGTTGTGTATTCTTTTGTTGAACTCCTCCCTTGTTATGTTCATTTCATATAGGTTTGTGTTAAGGATCTCATTAAAAGAGTCCCTGATAAATTTTACAATTGTTTCAACAGAAAACTTGTCCTCTTCTTCCAGGACACTTCTGATTTCTGCCGGACGGCTATTTCTAAAATAATATATTAGAAAAGATAAAAACGCGACTGAAATTAAAATAATTATAACTTCGTTCATTATTTGTTTCCTCTTTTATGCCCTTTTTTGCATGGCGTCGATGCCTATACGATTAAGTATCGCTTCTGCGGTTTCCCTCACGCTGCTTATGAACGTATAATGTATATCGTGTTTGCCGGCTCCAGAGTTTCTGATGAAGAAATCAACCGCACTGCTTTCCGAGCATGCGTCGACAAAACCGATATTGTAAGGTATTGTATAGATATCCTGAATTCCGAACCTTTTTCTAATAGCTTTCAGGTTATATTTGGAGTCGCTGTCGTATTTGCCGAGAATAAAAAGCAGGTTATCGTTAAGGCCTGAAAAATTAGACAGATAGTCTTCCAAGACATGAATGCTCTGTGTAAGGTTTATGACAACGATGTCCGATTTCTCCAGTATTTTTAGGCTGATTTCATTGATACCCGGCGCCGTATCGACAAAGACAAGATCGTAAAAGCCGCCTGCAGACTGAAGTATCTTATTTATTGATTCTTTGATATTGTTTATAAAAATATCCCTGTTTGTATTCCTAGTTCCAATTAACAGATCAAGCCTGTTTTTTAAAACAGTTGTGGTATAGTTCGAAACATCTTCCTTTTCAAGCCTGTTAAATTTTATAGCCCGGCTTAAAGCGTCTATTCCTGTATCGGATAAATCGGTAAGCTCATGCCTTATATATTTCTTCTCAAGGAATGCGTGCTCCAGACTGCTTTTGTCAAAGTGAGCATGAGCTAAAAGAATTCTCATCCTGTATTCAAGCGCAATCATTATCGAAACCGCTGCCATATTATACGTTGTTCCAACCTGGTGGTAATTGCTCCAAAAAGATATCTGCATTGCGTTAACCTCCGCGTTGTGCTTTTTTTAACGCTTTTACGGCGGTTTTCTTGTCGATACCGAAAAGTTCGATTACACAATCGAGAAGCATTTGGCTTAATTCCGCCGGTATTCTGTTGAATTTGAAAATATCGTCATATTGGCTTGTCAGCCGGACAGCATATTCAGTTTCATTTAAAGGGAACTCATACTTTGCTATAATATTCGCGTTGTTTTCGATATTCAGCAATGAATCCGCATAGCGGGCCGTTATTTTGCCCGATGGCATATCGCGGTAAACACGTATTATATTCCGTATTTCCGCCGCCCTCGATAAATAGTTTGATAAAGGTACAAGATGGTGTTTTTGCATATCGCAAACAACAAACACAGCATCCATGCATTTTAATTCGCCTGATGCATTCCCGTTTATTCCATAATCAACAAGTACGGCATAAATATCATCCAAAGGCAGTTCTATAAGCTCTGTTGCGCCGCAGTCAAGAAAAACCTCGACTCCCCTGTAATCAAGCCTGTCTTTTGCGTATATCCCGACGGGGACCGAATAAATAAGTTCGTGACCGGAGGAACGGTCTACGATTGCGGCTTTCTCTCCAAGCGAATTTATTATCCTCGACAAATACAGTATTAAATCCGTTTTACAAAACCCGATAAATCCAAGCCTGATTTGCTGTTTTGGCACTATATCTCTCCTTTAAGATAAATTTGTATAGACAGGTATTTTGCCTAAACGCATAAACTAATCTGTTTGAAATCACTGCTGCTTATTTTCAGCTTTTTCGTCCTTTTCAGCTTCTTTTCGTATTTCGCTGTTTTTTGCTATTTCAGCGTTTACACCCGATACAACCCTTGATATGTTTTCGTTTGTCATTGCTTCAAGGTTTTCTTCCAACTGCCTGCGTGCTTCTCTCGCTAGCGCATCGCCTGCTTTTTTCAATATGTTCGGATCGTTTCTCATAAGCTCGAGGACGTCAAAATTTACAGGATAATAAGGTACAGCCTCATTCTGAAGTTCCGGAAGAACATATGCAACTGTGTAAATTTTTGTTCCCGGATGAATATAAGCGTCAATCACCGCGCTGTTTATCCTGTGTATCTCTGTTTCATCAAGCCGGAAACTGATAAGATTCTCCGCCTTGTTAAGAGTTTTCAGACGCTTCTTGCTTATAACGATATAATCCTCCCCGTTTGGAAATGTAATCCTTATATCGACATAATCACCGACGTTCTGGTTTGTTTGTATCATAAACATATTAAATTCAAGCTCCCTGACATCGTCATTTATATCACTGTCGGCGGTCATAAACTTAAACACAGGTATTCCTGCCTGTAACGCAGCTATGTTCACTTTTCCGAAATCGGATTCATCGATTAAACTATCCTGGGATATATCAAGTTTCATTTGTTCCTTTGAAAAAAGTTCTTCAGATAAAACGGTGCCGCACGGGATGTCGTCTTTTGGAACGTAAACCTTACGTTCAAGTGAATTGATATCATATTTCAATTCAAGAATTTGCGCACTATAGCTTTCTCTGACCGAATTTATCTGCATAATATGAAAATAATACGCTCCGCCTGAAACAACCGATACAATGATAATGAAAAGAATACCGGCAAGTATTGTAAATGATAGCCTTTTCTTTTTTTTCAAAAATGCCATTCATTTTTCCTCCTTAAAGCGGAGATTTCTGTTTGGAATAGTCTGCTGTATAGTTTCTCGATCTCTGATTTCAGTTTATTATCCTGTTTCCAGGGATTTGACGCATACGGAACCGTAATGATGTTCCTGAACCTGAAGTAAGATTTTATAACATTAATCGATCTTCGGTCCTGCATTGGGAATAACATAAAGGTATTGCGATCGTCAAAGATATTTCCGAATTTGTCCATAAAAAATCGAACCTGGGGCATTTTCCAGTCGGCACCGGGCGCGATTACAAGCTTGACATCGCTTCTCCGGAGCATTTGCGCAACATACTCGTCATATATGCCGTAATCGATAATGATATAATCAAAATCGGCCCTGCAGAAAGAATCTATTTTTTCCTGGTCCATCGAAGGGAAAACAGATAGACCTTGAATCCGGTAATAACCGTATTTGGCATATATGTTGTCTTTTCCAATAAGCTTGCACAACGCGAGCAAATCCCGGTTTTGGCAGTATTCTATGACAGCGGTTTTAAAACCATGGTTTTGAAGCCATATACCAAACATAAAACAAAAATGCGTTACTCCTGCGCCTTTTTGTATACCTGAAACGCTTACTTCCACGGCGTTTTTCCCGATTGCCGCAAGTTTTCCATTCCTGACAGGCTTAAGCCCGATTCTATTGAATGCTTCTTTCACATCGTATGTGTTCGCGTAACGATGATCAGGATCGGCTTCAATGCATTTTAGAATAATCTGCTTTAATTTATTCGATACTCCCGCCGCGTCAAGTTCTTTTCCTGTCATTTCTGTTTCGATATTCAGCGGGTGTTTTCCGGTCAACAGATGGAATAACGTCATGCCGAAATTATATATATCTGTTCTTTCATCGGTCTGTCCGAAGCCGTACTGCTCGGGTGCCGCATACCCGGGAGTGCCGAGGTAAACCGTGTCGTCGCTGCCGCCGCTTTTATAAAGCCTTGCAGAGCCGAAGTCTATAAGTTTTATGCTTTCATCAGGCAGAACGATCAGGTTTGAAGGCTTAAGATCCCTGTAAATAACGGGTTCAGGCACATAAGCATGCATATATGAAAGTGCGTCAAGAATCTGTATTGCCCAGCGGCAAACCCTGTCCTGTTCAATTCTCCCGTTCTGTTCTATTTGCTTTTTAAGCGTCGGCCCTTCATAATAGTCATAAACAAGTATTGTATAATCCGGTTCGCGTATGCAATCGACAAGTCGAGGGAAAACAGGATGATTTAAATTTTTAAGGATCTCCAGTTCGTTTTCGGCAAACTTTTCGCGTGAAGGTATAAATTTTAAAGCCCAGTATGTATTCAAATCGATATGTACGGCTTTATACACTTTTCCCGAGCCGCCGGTTCCAAGCCTTTCGATAATACGGTATTTTCCGTTTACTATTTTCCCGATCATGCCGAGTCCTCATAAAAATACACGTAATTATTTTTATTAAGAAAGAATTAGCCCGAATATTTTTAAACATTTTATTGTATGTTGCAAATATTGGCAAATACATGTATTTGCTAAAAATTCCATAATATATTATTATGTTTGTATGAATCGTCCTTTTTTTTGTTTGAATGGAAAAATCGGCAAAAAGTATTGTTTAAAAAGCACTTTTTTTTGCGTAAAAAGTTTTATATGCAAAATAAAATGACAGTATTATTTCCTGAAGTGAATAATATCCCGGGAAATATCAATAGAAATAGGAATATCCATATCATTTATCAGGCATTACCCCATTTTTAAAGAGTTAATGCCAAATCTGAAAAGGCAGAAGGATTAAATACCCTCTGCCTTTATTAGACATACTTAAGCTGTCGAACATGTGGTATTGCTATGTTTTGCATACCAAAATACTCGGAGGGTTTATATCCAAATCAACCGATATTACCCGATCGCAATCATCGGGCTCCCTGTCGGTTTGTCTTGGCGGAGCCGTGACAACGATCCTGTAGTTCGTCACTCCATCGTTATGCAGTGCTTTTTTTACTTCCCACAGGTGCATACCGGCAAATTTATTGGTATTCATTTCATACTTCCATTATTTCATTAATTTTAGCGGTTACAATTTTGTCAATGTCTTCTATGTAACCGTCGGTAATTTTCTGAATATCTTTTTCGGTATCAATTAAGTCGTCTTCCGTAATTTCACTGTTCTTTTTCATCTTTTTGTAAATATCTATCGCATCTCTTCTAACCTGTCTTATAGCGATTTTCGCGTTCTCTCCGCTTTTCTTTACCTGTTTTGTAAGCTCAACACGGCGTTCTTCGGTAAGAGGCGGGAAAAACAGCCTTATTAGCTTACCGTCATTATTTGGAGTCAGACCAAGGTTTGACGCTAATATCGCTTTTTCGATAGCGGAAAGGATTTTAGAATCCCACGGCTGAATAACAATCTGCCTTGCTTCCGGTATGCTTATGTTAGCAAGCTGGGTAATCGGTGTCGGCACACCGTAATAGTCAACTGTGACCTTATCCAAAAGACGCGGATTTGCGCGCCCGGCACGGATATTGGCAAGTTCTTCCTTTAAAACGGAAATTGTTTTGTCCATTTTTTCGGTTACATTACTGTAAGAGTTATCCATAGCTATACCTCCTTAGCAATATATGTTCCGATATTTTCTCCGGTCAGTACTTTAATTATGTTCTCAGGTTCCCTGATACTGAACACGATAACAGGTATATTATTATCCATACACAGTGTCGAAGCTGTAGAATCCATAACACCCAACTGGAGGTTGATCATGTCAAGATAGGTTATTTTGTCGAACCTTTTTGCTTCGTGGTTTACTTTCGGGTCGGAATCATAAACCGCGTCAACGTTTTTCGCAAGCAGAATAGCATCCGCGTCAATCTCCGCTGCTCTTAATGCGGCGGCGGTGTCTGTTGTGAAAAACGGGTTTCCTGTTCCGCACGCGAATATTACAACACGCTTTTTTTCCAAATGTCTTACCGCGCGTCCCCTGATATACGGCTCCGCAATTCTTCTCATATCTATAGCGGTCTGGACCCTCGTTGGCACTCCCTTGGATTCAAGCGTGTCCTGCAGCGCGAGCGCGTTGATTACAGTCGCAAGCATTCCCATATGATCCGCCGTAGTTCTGTCCATGCCTATTCCTGATCTGCCGCGCCAGAAATTCCCGCCGCCGACTACAATAGCGACTTCCACACCCATATCGGATGCTTCCTTAATTGATTCGCATATGCTGCCGAGTATTTCCTGATCTATTCCAAACCCATTAATGCCGGCAAGGGCTTCACCGCTGATTTTTAACATTACGCGCTTATATTTAAGCTTCATATTATGCTTCCAACCCCCTGTGCAGTCACCGCGGGTTAACCCGGTCAAACCGGATTACTGCTGTGATAACTGATATTTAAATAAAGGGTATATTACGATAATATACCCTTTTGCGAATAAATCAATTATTTACCTGCCTCATAACTTCTTCGGCAAAATTGTCTTCCCTTTTTTTCAGACCCTCGCCCATTTCATACCGCGTAAAACGGCGAACGCTTATTTTTTCACCGATTTTGGCAATCTTTTCGTTTATTACGTCCAATACAGTTTTATCGGTATCTTTAATAAAGGGCTGTTCAAGAAGGCATACTTGCTTATAATACTTTTCAAGGCGGCCTGCAACCATTTTTTCGGCTATTTGTTCAGGTTTCCCTTCATTCATCGCCTGGGCCTTAAGAATTTCCTTTTCTTTTTCAACAACCTCAGGGGGAATTTCCTCTCTTGAAACATACAAAGGATTGCTGGCAGCAACCTGCATCGCAATATCTCTTACAAGCTCGCGAAACTCAGTATTCTTTGCCGCGAAATCCGTTTCTATATTCACTTCGACGAGAACACCAATTCTTCCGCCGCCGTGGATATATGAATCTACTATTCCTTCGGCCGCAATCCTGCCCGCTTTTTTCGCAACCGTAGCAAGACCCTTTTCCCTGAGATACTCAACAGCTTTCTCCATGTTCCCGTTACTCTCGACAAGGGCCCTTTTGCAATCCATTAAACCGCTCCCGGTCATTTCACGCAATTCTTTAACCATTCCAGCAGTTATTTCCATTATTTATCCTCCTATTCATGCAACCGCTATTCTTCTACTTCTTCATTTTCATCGACTTCGCCGATGAGTTCTTCATCGAGTGTAATATCATCCAGTGAGATTTCTTCCAAATTAACCTCTTCGTTTTCCTTTTCATCTTCTGCCTGCGCGGCTTCAAATTGTTCACCCTGTCTTGCCTCAATTACCGCGTCTGCCATTTTGGAAGCTATAAGCTTAACCGCGCGTATCGCATCGTCATTACCCGGAATTACATAATCAACTTCATCGGGATCACAATTAGTATCGACAATTGCGACAATCGGAATACCTAATTTTTTAGCTTCCAGAATTGCTATTCTTTCTTTTTTCGGATCAACGACAAACAATACCGCCGGTTGTTTTTTCATTTCACGGATACCGCCAAGGTTTTTCTCAAGCTTCTCCATTTCAAGCTTCAGCTTTGTTACTTCTTTCTTCGGCAAAACGTCAAAAATCCCGTCTTCCTGCATTTTCTGAAGTTCGTTAAGCCTTTCGATACGTTTGCGGATTGTTTTGAAATTCGTCAGCATTCCGCCAAGCCAACGGTTGTTGACGTAGTACATGGCACAGCGTTCGGCTTCCTGCTTAATAGCATCCTGCGCCTGCTTTTTTGTGCCCACAAATAAAACATCACCGCCATCCATAACGGTATCACGGATAAAGTAATACGCTTCCTCCATTTTTTTAACTGTTTTCTGCAGATCGATAATATAGATACCGTTTCTTTCGGTGAAGATGTATTCCGTCATTTTGGGATTCCATCTTCTTGTTTGATGCCCAAAATGAACTCCTGCTTCGAGGAGCTGCTTCATAGATACTACAGACATAATATAAAACCTCCAATGTTTAGCCTCCGCAGTATTCAACTTTGTGAAGAAACCCTAAAATACACTTAAAAAAGCAGCTTTAGCATTGCTGCACCTGTATTTTTCGGGCACATTTTCACAAATCGTACTGCGTGTGTATTTTAGTCCTACGTTAGTATAACACACGAGCCTGAAATTGACAACCGCCGTTTTACATTAGTTTTATTTTTTATCCTGGGTATTATTTGAAAAAGTAAATTCCACCCCAAATTACTCGACGGCGGAATTAACTTTTGCAAATTAGAAGAAATGATGAAGGTGGAATTTACTTTTTCTATTGACCTTTTTTTTATCCTGTTAATCTTCATTAATATAAAAGTAAGATCCTTCGTGCCTGACAGCCCAATAATTCATTTTTATAAATTCGAATTTTTTATCACGTTAAATAGCCTTAGCATCGTAACAATCGACTGTTCCCTCGTGTAGCTGCCGTGCGGAGAAAACCTGTTGTTTCCAACCCCGCCCATGACCTTTTTATTACCTGACCGATCAACGAGGGATGATATGAAAAGGATGCTGTCTGCCGCCCAGTCGGCAAATTCGCCGTTGTCTGAAAAAATTTCGGGAGCGTTTTCGCTTGAATCGATACCCAATAAAGCAGCCGTTCTTGTTAACATAACAGCAGCCTCCTGGCGGGTAATCATTCCGTCGGGATTAAACCTGCCGTTTCCAACGCCTTTTACAATTCCAAGAGCGTTTGCAGCCAGGATTTCAGGTTCGGATGTATCGATAAACGGGTTTTGCAATGTCTTAATCCCTGCTTCATCCAATATTTCCTGTAACGGCTTACCTTTTATTTCAGTAAGAAGGTTCATTGCGAGTTTGCAAAAATCACCGCGCGTGATGTTGTCCAGGTATCGTCCTTGCAGCGGCGGCGGCACGAGGTTTAAAGAAATAGCCTTTTTAATGTCATTTACCGCCCATTCGCTGGCCCGTTCGATATTGAATCTGAAGACCGAAACGTCGCCTTGTTGAAAATCATTAATAGTGGATATTACATGAAAAACCGTGCTTTCATTTATTTTAATCGGTTTATCATATCTGTTGCTGTAAATCGTCGGGATTGATCCATCAGTTGTATATGAATATTAACGTACGGAAAATGACAGAAAAACGACACTTCAACTTCGTTAATATAAGTGCCTTCCTCTGTACCGGTTTTTACCTTATACGGATCATACAGCATGAAAAGCCGAACAGTATAGTTTATTTCTGCTTCTGTGCCATCAGTTCTTGTAATGCCTGATATATTCACATCAAATATGTCATTTTCGAGATAAGGTTTTTCTTCATCAAAATCCGGGCAGAAAATAATACATTTTCCAAGGGCTCCACCATTGTATACGCCAAAGTAACCGTTATCGTTTTTAAAAACAGAATCTTTTTTGAATTGCCAGACTTTGTTGTCCCTTCTTCTGGTAAGGGTTACCACGGCATTATCAATTGAATTTGCATCATAAGCGGCGCCCAGGTTTACCGACCAGGGAAGATATGAAACCATAAATTCTATAGGCATATTCTTCGCAGGCCATGCAATAAAATCATATATTACACTTTTACCGGAATTGTCAAATACATACGTGCTTGAATATCCATTGCAGTATCCGAAACCGATTTTCCCCAACGTTCTGCTCAATAACCACTGCCGGTGCCCCACTTTGGCTATGTTTGAAGAATCAGCATCTCTCATGCAGCTAAGAATGCTTTGAATGATGTTACTGTGCCCCTTGCCCAGGTTTGAGCTTGCTGTTCCTTTAGATGCAATATTATAAAATTCCTCGGGCATATCATCAGGTTTTTCAGGATAATGCGTAATTTGATCGATAGCAGCAAGCAAAACAACCCCATGCTGGGCATAATTTATACATTTTTCATCCAGCGTGACCTCATACGGATACCCGGCAATATATCTTATAAAATTAACCAAATTTAAAGCTTCCTGAAGGTATTCATCCTTTATCTTGCCTGCACTGTACGGATATTCTTTACTTGGCCTTATATCATATTCTACATATCCTGAATCAAACCTGAACGGAGCCTCATGGTACTTTTCAATTATTTCTTCAATTGTCCTGTCTTCCAGTGGAACCCGGTCATCTGCCATGCTTACCGGCGTTGAAACCACCATAAAAATAAGAACTGACAGAATTGATAAAGCAGCTTTTAGTTTCTTTAAGTTCACAGTTTACCCTCCAAAAGCAATATGAAATTGATTTAAATGGCATGTACATTATTATATTGGAATCAGATAATAAATCAATAATATTTTACATAATCTGTATATGGAATTTATAAATTTTATGTGGTTGCTCATGAAAAGTTAATATCATGACCCAGGTTTTGCTTAATTTTATTCGTGTTCTTCAATACATTACCTGTGCTCTTTAATTCCCCTATAATTTTTCCGTTTTCATCTTCCCCTTTTTCTTCAAATATGAATAACGGATTGAGCTTTACATTCCCGTCTTCGTAATCAAGTACTTCAGAAATTTCTACAACCTTCCTGGTTCCATCCCTGAAACGCGACAAAAAGATCATGATATCAAGACTTGATGCCATTTGTTTGCGGATTGCTTCCAAAGGCAATGGAACAGCCATCAATACCATTGTTTCAAGCCTTGTAAGCATGTCTTTTACCGAGTTCGCATGGCCTGTTGACATTGAGCCTTCATGGCCCGTATTCATTGCCTGAAGCATATCAAGAGCTTCCGCTCCGCGGACCTCACCGACAATAATTCTTTCGGGTCGCATTCTCAAAGATGTCTTAATTAGTGCCCTGATTGGTATTTCCCCTAGCCCCTCGGTATTCGCGTTCCGGGTTTCCATTTGTGCGAGATTGGTTATGTTTGAAAGCCTTAATTCCGCCGAATCTTCTATTGTAATAATGCGTTCGTTTGACGGAATAAAGTTTGAAAGGACATTGAGAAAAGTTGTTTTGCCCGAACCCGCGCCTCCGCATATGAACATATTGTATTTCGCCCGTACGAGTTTTTCAAGAAAGTCGGCCGCCTCTTTCGTTATGCTCCCCATTTTTACCAGGTTTACCATTGTAAGCGGCTTGTCGGAAAATTTCCGTATCGTGACAAGCGGCCCGTTCAGTGCCACGGGACTTAATACAACATTAACCCTGGAGCCGTCCGGGAGCCTCGCGTCCACTATCGGCTCGGCTTCATTAACGCTCCGGTTAACGCGCGATACAATGCGCTGTATAATATCTTCGAGCTGTTCCCTGCTCTCAAATTTCAGCGGTACCTGCTTTGAAACCCCGTTTTTTTCAATAAATATTTTATCAGGTCCGTTTATCATTATTTCAGTGATTTCAGGGTCCTGAAGCAGCGGTTCAAGAATGTCATGACGTCTTAATGAATTGAAGACCGAATCAACCAGCCGTTTTTTATCGCTTATTTTCAGGTGTAGATCCCTAACCCTTTCAAAAACTGCTTCTTCGACAAGCGAGTACAGCTTATCATCCATTTCGGATTCTGATATACCGGATAATTCGGTTTTCCTTAAGACACTCTGGCGGATCTCTCTTAATAAATCCGGGCTTTTTATTGAATTCATAGACCTTTCCTCGTTTTTTAAGTCCCCGGTTAAAATATTATTTATCACAGGAAATAAGGGCATGTATTCGGTTCAAAAAAGAACAACTTTGAATGTATGGTTTCCAGTCTTCCGGCAATGCCCTAAGTTCCGGAATGCGGCAAATGTTGCCCGGCTCTTCTACCAGTTCGTTTTCCGGCGGCATCGTCTGAATCCACTTAAGCTTTTCTGCCGTATTGATTGCCAGACTGTTAATCATGTTATTAACCCGCTGCTTTTGATGCAAAAAATTCGGGCTTATCGGAACAAAAACCGTCGATGCGGCTTCAAGCCATTTGGCAGTGTAAGGCCCGGCGTTAAGCTCAATATCGGCTATAACGATTTTGTAGTGTCCCCATAACTTAAGCGCTTCAATAAGGGAATCCATTTCATTTTCATTCAATTCCCACATGTCATTTGGATTGTCAATCGGAGGTACCATATTTAACCCTGTATAATCGGTATACACGGCACTATCAAGCGCAATACCGGTATTTTCCTTTGACGCTTTTATATGATAAAGGATATCCGACAGGCTTTTGTTTGTAAAATTCTTTTCCGGATTAAGCCTGTAAAACGGGAAAGATTCAAAATTCATATATACGGCGTCTTCACATGCATAAGCCAGATATAATGCGAACGTTGATTTTAATGCCTGGTCGGGCGATAAGCATACGATTATTTCACTTTTACCGGGTTTTCTCCATTTTGAGACTTTCCCATATTCGGACACGACAGAAAGAACTGCCGACGCAATACCGGGAGCAGGCTGATACTTTTCAATTTGTTTCAGCTTGCTGTATTTTTCGCTGTGTATCTCTCCAAGAATAATAATATTATTGTTTACTTCGGGCTCGGAACTTTTTTCTCCGTTTAAACCGCATAAAAAAGATTCTTCAGCCAATACTACATCCGGGATTTCATTTTCGTTCAGATAAAAGTTCGCAAAGCTCTCTTTTTCAGTAAATACCGATACGCGGAACTGCTGCGGCCTGTTTGCCCTGAACCAGTTGGCAAGATTTTTTATATAATCTTCGTCACAGCCCGCAATTATCATATTTATCTGTGGCATTATTTTACCCCCAAAAACAAGAATATTGGCGCACTTCTCGCGGCAGCAAACAGACCGAATTATTACAAGTCGTACATATCGTTAAGAATTTGCGTTCCAACAGGTGTTTTGAAGTATTGTTCACGTATTTTTACTATGCCTTCCTTATCAATTTTGTGCTCGTGTAAATTAACAAGAAAATCCGCCTCTATCAGGATCTGAAAATCAATATCGTCGACAAGTTGATAGCTATGATGATGCCCTACCATAAAACAAATCCTGTCAATATCATCCTGTTCAAGGGATATCTCTTTAAGCAGGCTTCTTGCAATCGGCGCGCCTTCCATCTCCTGATAATGCCCTGCGGTTGAATTGTATTTCCTTTCGCTTTCTAAAATGCCAATATCGTGAAGAAGGGCTGTTATTTCAAGTACATACAGCTTGTCCGTTTTAAAGTTTGACAGAAGGGCAATATTTCTCGCCAGTGAATATACTTTAAGAGCATGGTGAATGCGCCTGGAATCACCGTGGAAATATTCTACCATTTTTTGCATAACTTTTGCAACAATTGTATCCGACACCTTTTTCCCTCCAGCAGCTAAAAACATTTTGCGGGTTTAGACTTACAAAATATATTTCCCTGTTTCACGGAATGTTACTCGTCTATTGCCGCATAACATTAGTATTTGAATTTTCCTCTAATTTACTATAAATGTCAAGAGCAATTTTATGATATTGCACGAACTATGGTAACCGTACATTGGATAAACTTGATATAAAAAATAATGAACAGCTAAATTATTACTATTTCCGATATCAGGATATCTCTTATTATCTCTTCTTCCTTATAAAAGAGCGGAAATAATATTTTAAACCTTATTTTTACTTTCATATTAAGCCTGTGTACGGTCTTGTTCATTTCATTGTATTCAGACACAGTTTCCGGTTTTACCTTAACCGTCCCGACAGGCTCAACCTTTATCGGGATTGACAGGCCTGACGGTAACAGTAAACTTCGGCCTGTTATTTCATGGATTGATATATTGATTCTCTGGTTTTGTTTTTTCGATATTTCTTCATTTATATAATCGCATACATATGCTGTATAACTATTTATTTCAACAGCGGAGGTTTTAATTGATGTCACTTCGCCCTTATTTGTTTTTTCAACCTCTAAAAAACCGTTAACAGGGTATTTTGCGCTGGCTGACAGAATGCTGTTATCAATAAACTCATTAACCAGTTGTATTGCTTTTTTGTTGCCGGTACTTTCCAAAGCCTTATAAAATTTTACGGAAGCGCTGCTTATAAAAACAATAAAACATGCAATAAACGCAAATAGCCTCGCGATAACGACAAAACGCGGAAGATATGCATTACCGGACCTGTTATATCTTGTTCTAAGGTAAGGAACATATCTCGGTTCCATACACCTTCGCATAAAAATACCCCCATACATTTAATATACTGTATAGGGGTCATTCAGGTGCTAGTATATATTTCTTGTTTTAATCTAGTCAAGGTAATCTTTCAGTTTTTTGCTCCTGCTCGGATGACGAAGCTTTCTTAACGCTTTTGCTTCTATTTGTCTTATTCTTTCACGCGTTACATTGAATTCCTTTCCCACTTCTTCAAGAGTACGGGCTCTTCCGTCATCAAGCCCGAACCTGAGGCGTAAAACTTTTTCTTCACGCGGGGTAAGGGTATCAAGCACATCGATAAGCTGTTCCTTAAGCAGCGTAAATGCGGCTGATTCGGCAGGAGCCGGGGCGTCGTCGTCGGGAATGAAATCACCAAGATGGCTGTCTTCTTCTTCTCCTATAGGAGTTTCAAGGGAAACAGGTTCCTGCGAAATTTTCATTATCTCCCTTACCTTATCCTCGGACATTCCCATTTCCTTTGCGATTTCCTCGGGCAGCGGTTCTCTGCCGAGCTCCTGGAGCAGCTGCCGTGACACGCGAATGAGCTTGTTTATAGTTTCAACCATATGCACAGGTATGCGGATTGTTCTTGCCTGATCCGCGATTGCGCGCGTAATAGCCTGGCGTATCCACCATGTTGCGTAAGTGCTGAATTTAAAACCTTTTTTATAATCAAATTTCTCAACGGCTTTTATAAGTCCAAGATTACCTTCCTGGATTAAATCAAGAAACAGCATTCCGCGGCCCACATACCTTTTCGCTATACTTACGACAAGACGCAAATTAGCTTCCGCAAGGCGCTTTTTAGGCTCTTCCTCACCGGCCTCCATCCTCTTCGCAAGTTCGATTTCCTCTTCAGGCGTAAGAAGCGGGACCTTTCCTATTTCCTTCAGATACATTCTCACGGGGTCATCGACAGTAACGCCTTCAGGTATGCTCAGTTCCGGATCTTCATCGATACTGATATCTTCCAAATCATCATCAATCTCAGGTACGACCTCTATACCCATATGTTCAAGCGTATCGTATATTTTTTCAATTTGTTCCGGAGGCATTTCAATCTTTTCAAAAGCGTCCATAACTTCTTTATAAGTCAATACACCCTTAGCCTTACCGTCGTTTGCAAGCTCATGCAAAACGGCGGCAGGATCCTTTTTCGCTGCCTTTTTATTATTCTTATTGTTGTCCTTATCGACAGCTTTTACGTCTGCAGACGCCTTTTTATCGTCCTTATCGGCAGATTTTACGTCTGCAGATGCCTCTTTATCGTCTTTATCGGCAGCTTTTACGTCTGCAGATGCCTTTTTATCGTCCTTATCGGCAGCTTTTACATCCGCCGCTACCTTTTTTTCGTCCTTATCGCCAGCTTTTTCAACAGTTTCGACAGCCCCCGCAGGCAACTTGTTTTTCTTGCTCTCTTTCTCTTCCATATCTATATATTTTCACCTCTCATCAATTTTACGTTTTTAAATCTGTTTACTCATTCGTATTTTTTCTATTACCGATTGCAGCTTAAGCTCCAATTGCTTTTTTTCGTCCATATCGGTAATATTCTTCAAATGCATCAGAATATCCTTTTTTTCTTCTTCAAGTTTTATTACTTCCAATTTTGTAATTATGTCATCCATCGCTTTTTCCGGATTTTCAAAGTTACACGAACTTTTTACCAGGTGTATGATTTCAGACGCTGTATCGGCGTTAAGCTTTGTTATAAATTCTTCGAGCAAAAAATCATTTCCTTCCGATAACCTCCGGTACAGGATTCCGGCTGTTTCACGAATTGTTCCGTCGCTGAAGCATGATAAAGGATACCTTTCCGAAGCCTCACGGAACAAATGATTTTCCCGGCTTAATAAAGAAATAAGCATCATTTCATAGCGCCTTCGCATTCCTTTTTTTCTATCAAAGGAACTTGGCCTTATTGAACCCGTAAGTTCTTTTTTGGCTGTTGCGAATTCCTTGCTCTTCTCCATCCGCTTCTTCCGGCTTATTCTTCTGTTAGTTTCGGCCAAAAGAGCGTCAAATGAAATATTATAATCACGGGAAATGCTCTTCATAACAATTTCCCGTTCGACAATATTATCCTGTTCGGCAAGAATATCCGCCGCGCCGTTAAGAAAAGCCATTTTTCCATCAATACTGTCCTGTGGAAATTCATCCTTAAGCTGTTTTATCCTGTATTCTAAAAGGGATAATGCCCTATCGGCAAGGTTTTTAAACTTCTCCGGCCCGTTTTTCCTGATATATTCATCAGGATCTTTTCCATCCGGCATTTGAAGCACTTTTACGCGGCATCCCAGCCGTCCTAAAACCTCAAGCCCCCTTTCCGTTGCTTTTTTGCCTGCAGAATCGGTATCATAAGATATAATAATCTCATCTGCATATTTTTTAAGAATCCGGCTTTGCATATTTGTCAAGGCAGTGCCAAGGGAAGCAACCGCATAAGGAATACCGGCCTGATGCAGTGCAATCACATCCATATAGCCTTCAACGACAAGAATTTTTTTTTCGATATTTTTCTTCGCGATATGCATGCCGAATAATTCACGGCCTTTGCTGTAAACAAGAGTTTCAGGCGAATTTATATATTTAGGAAGCTTGTCGTCTAACACCCTTCCTCCGAATGCTACAACATTTCCGCGTATATCGAATATCGGAAACATTACCCTGCCCCTGAAACGGTCGTAAAGTTTTCCGTTTTTATTTTTTATGCAAAGCCCTGCTTCTACCAGGGTTGCTTCGCTGTAACCCTTGCTTAATAAATGCTTTGTTAAGGCATCCCATTCACCGGGAGAATACCCGAGCCCAAAACGCTTTATTATATTACGGCTTAACCCTCTTTCGAAAAGATACCTTTGGGCCATCCGGCCAATATCTCCCGTTAAGCATGAGTAGTAGAACCTTGCGGCTTCCCTGTTAACCTCCATAATTTCCTTCCTGAGCCTGCTTTTATGCTGTTCTTTAGTGTCATCAGGCTCCGGAAGATTTATTCCGGCTCTCTCGGCAAGAAACCGCAGCGCTTCGGGAAAATCCAGGTTTTCTATATTCATAATAAAGTGGAAAACGTTGCCTCCATTATTGCAGCCAAAACAGTAATATAACTGCTTTACCGGTTCCACGTAAAATGATGGAGTTTTTTCCCTGTGAAAGGGGCATAATCCGAAATATCCGGCGCCTCTTTTTTCAAGGCGGAGATATTCTGACACTATTTCCACCAGATCACTGTTCAACCTGATTTCTTCAATTAACTCGTCGGGATAATAAAACATAAGCCCCCCAAAACCATATACTTATGTTATTCGACAGTTTTTCGCAAAATCCTTCTTAAAAAATCGAAAAAAACATGATATTTTATTCCGGCTTTTTATTCCCTCCATGAATTGGGAATATAGATTTTTTTGAAAACATTCACCGCATACCTGTCGGTCATGCCCGCTATATAATCGCAAACGACGTGGTGTATGCCTTCCTTTTCGACAACGGATGAATATTCTTTCGGAAGAATCTCCGCGTTATCAATCAAATAGAAGTACAGCCGCCTGACCATAAGCTCCGCTTTTCCTTCCTCGGCCTTAGCAACCGATCCGATATACACATTCCTAAACATAAATTGTCTAAGTTCATCGGACGCTTCGGCATATTCCGCGCTCATCCGGATATCGTCCCTGTCCATGCTGTTTTGAATTATATTTACGATCATGTTGTTAATCCGTTCACTTGATGTATTTCCCAGGACCTTAAGGCACTCCAGGGGAAGATCCTCCTGTGATATCAAGCCTGCGCGAATAGCGTCTTCTATGTCATGGTTAATATACGCAATTCTGTCGGCATACCGGACAATCCTCCCTTCAAGCGTTTCTGCCTGTTTGCTGCCCGTATGGCATAAAATCCCGTCACGGACCTCATAAGTTAAATTTAAACCCTGACGGTTTTTTTCGAGTTTTTCGACGACCCTTACGCTCTGTTCATTATGATAAAACCCCAGCGGACATATTTCCTGCAGTACTCGTTCTCCTGAATGCCCGAAAGGAGTGTGACCGAGATCATGGGCGAGCGCAATAGCTTCGGTAAGATCCTCATTCAGTTTTAAACTTCGGGCTATTGTACGCGCTATTTGAGATACTTCCAATGTATGTGTCAAACGTGTCCTGTAATGATCTCCTTCAGGAGAAATAAAAACCTGGGTTTTATGCTTCAATCTTCGAAATGCCTTTGAATATATAATCCTATCCCTGTCTCTCTGAAAATCAGTCCTAATATCGCATTTTTTCTCCGGGTGTTCCCTGCCCCTTGTCTTTGAGGATAGTTTGGCAAAAGGGGACAAAAACTGTTCTTCCCTTTTTTCGGTTATTTCTCTTATCAGCATTGCTTTACCCCATTATATATACGTTTAAATTTCATAATTGTTTTAATTTGTACCCTTAATTATATACCCTAATTATTTACCCTTAATAATTAGTATAAAAAATATTATCGCAAAAAACGGGCAGTCGCCGTATAGTTAACTGCCCTAAACACTGTCGGTAATGCAAATGATTGCAACAGGTAAATTTATTTTCAGCTTAATATTATTTTATATCGAGTTCAAACAATTTCTGCAAATTGTTTTTCCTTTGAATTCTATCATTTGTTCGGATGCTCTTTCACAGAACGTACACCGCGGCACATACTTGTCCAGCACAACATTGCCCTGTTCGTCAACAAACATTTCTATATTGTCTCCTTCTTTAATCTTAAGCTGCTTTCTAATTGATTTCGGCAGGACAATGCGCCCAAGAGAATCCAATTTTCTTACATATCCTGTTGCTTTCATACTATTCCCCCTTGTTAACCTTAATTAAGCAACATACTGTTGCATTTAACCTGCGCCCGGTAATTTGGCGAAAATCATAATAATTGTTTTACTTGTCATTGCAAGAAGTGAGTAACCAGTAAATAAATCAGAACACTTAATGCACGTTGTAATAACGTCACGACTTCCGGACAAGCTAACGACACTTCATTAATATGATAAGCATTTCTCTGCTCAAATGATAACAATCAGGATACTGACCCATCTTTCGAATCGTTTCTTAAAATATATTATCTAATAAAAAACTCCTGCCGATACCAAAAAGATACCGCACAGGAGCATTTTTGTCAATATTTACTTTTTCAGCCATGACATCATTTTACGAAGCTCTTTTCCGGTACGTTCAAGCAGGTGTTCGGCTTCTTTCTTTCTGGATGTAATCAGCCTTGCCCTGCCGCCGGATTTGTTTTCCGAAATCCACTTCGACGCAAAACTGCCGTCCTGGATGTCCGCGAGCACATGTTTCATTGCTTTTCTGCTTTCTTCATTGATTATCTTTTTACCTGTCGTATAATCACCATACTCAGCGGTATCACTTACCGAATAACGCATGTATCCGAACCCGCCTTCATATATTAAATCCACAATAAGTTTCATTTCATGGATGCATTCAAAATACGCGATTTCGGGCTGATATCCGGCTTCCACGAGTGTTTCGAATCCCGCCTTCATCAGTTCGGTAACGCCGCCGCACAAAACGGACTGTTCACCAAACAGATCGGTTTCTGTTTCTTCACGGAATGTTGTTTCCAGAATTCCCGCACGTCCTGAACCTATTCCTGAAGCATACGCAAGTGCATAATCACGCGCTTTTCCGCTGTAATCCTGGTGAACCGCAATCAGCGACGGAACGCCGCGGCCTTCAAGATACTGCGAACGTACCGTATGACCGGGGCCTTTCGGCGCGACCATGATAACATCCACATACTCCGGCGGTACTATCTGGCTGAAATGAATATTGAACCCGTGCGCAAAAAGCAAAACATCTCCTTCTTTGAGATTTTTCTCTATGCTTTCTTTAAAAACATCGGCCTGAACCTGATCGGGCACGAGGATCATGATTAAGTCAGCAGCTTTTGCCGCGTCCGCGGTATCCATAACCGTTAAACCGGCGGATTGCGCTTTTTCGCGGCTTTTTGAATTCGGAGCAAGACCCACCACGACATCTATTCCGCTGTCTTTTAAATTCAGGGCATGAGCATGTCCCTGGCTTCCGTATCCGATTACCGCTACCTTTTTATTTTCGAGCAGTTTCAGTTCACAGTCACTGTCATAAAACAGTTTTGCCATTTCTATTCATCCTTTCTTTTTAACAAATTTTATATCAGCATTTATTCATCGAGTATCGTTTTTGCTCCGCGTTCAAGAGAAAGTAAACCTGTGCGGGCATCTTCAAGTATGCCGAACGGCCGCAGCATCTCGTACATCGCCTCGGCCTTTTTGCTGCTGCCGGATACCTCAATTGTAAGGGTATCTTTTGATATGTCTATTATATTTGCCCTGAACACTTCAGCAATCTGCATTATCTCGGAACGGACCGATGTATCGGCCCTGACCTTAATCAGTGCCAGTTCACGGCTTACGGAATTTTCGGCGTCAAGACGTACCACTTTAATTACATCTACCAATTTCGCAAGCTGTTTCTGCACCTGATCTATGATATTATCATCGCCGTTAACAACTATCGTCATGCGGGATATTTCGGGAATGTTTGTGGTCCCTACGGCAAGACTGTCAATATTAAAGCCCCTCCGGCTGAATAACCCGGATACTCTTGATAACACACCCGCTTGGTTGTTTACGAGAACCGAAATAATATGTTTCAATAAAAACACCTCCTATAATAATACCGCGCCTTTGCTCGCAGATGTAACCAGCCTTGCATATCTTCCGAGATACCCCGTCCTTATCCTCGGTTCAGGAGCTTTCCATGATTGCAGCCTCTTGTTTATTTCTTCCTGTGACAGGTTCACATTAATCTTTCCTGCCGGAATATCAATATCTATTATGTCGCCGTCCTGAACTATCGCTATAGGCCCTCCAACCATCGCTTCGGGCGAAACATGTCCAATTGAAGCACCTCGTGAAGCACCGGAAAAACGCCCATCCGTGATAAGCGCTACATCCTTGTCCAGTCCCATGCCTGCTATCGCCGATGTAGGACCGAGCATTTCACGCATCCCCGGACCGCCTTTAGGACCTTCATAACGGATAATTACAATGTCACCCTTGCGGATCTCTCCGTTATATATTGATTTAATAGCTTCATCTTCGGAGTTGAAAACCCTCGCAGGTCCGCTGTGCCGCAGCATCTCTTCGGCTACGGCAGCCCTCTTGACAACAGCACCTTCGGGGGCTATATTACCTTTTAAAACCGCTATTCCACCCGTCTCGCTGTAAGGATTATCTATGCTGCGTATAACATTGTTGTCTTTTACAATGGCATTATTTATGTTTTCTGCTATCGTTCTGCCGGTAACAGTTATCAAATCAGTATACAGCAGGTTTTTACGGGCAAGTTCTTTCATTACCGCTTTCACCCCTCCTGCACGGTGCAGGTCTTGGACGTGATGGGGTCCGCTTGGGGCGAGCTTGCACAGGTTCGGAACCTTTGCGCTTATTTCATTAACAATGTCAAGATCCAGTATTAATCCCATCTCGTGCGCTATCGCCGGAAGATGAAGCACGGAGTTTGTCGAACAGCCCAGCGCCATATCAACCGTAAGCGCATTTTCAAAAGCTTCCGGGACAAGTATATCGGAGGGTTTTATGTTTTTTTGAACCATCTCCATAACTTTTACGCCGGCAAGCTTGGCAAGGCGTATCCTTTCCGCATATACCGCAGGTATGGTCCCATTGTCGGGAAGGCCAAGACCAAGCACTTCGGTTAGGCAGTTCATTGAATTGGCTGTAAACATGCCCGAGCATGAACCGCAACCGGGACAAGCGTTATTCTCGTATTCAATCATATCTTTTTCATCAATATATCCGGCTTTTACAGCGCCGACTGCTTCAAAAACGCTGTTCAGATCTATATAATTCCCGTCCATTGTTATCGACAGCATCGGACCTCCGCTGACAACAACACTGGGCACATTCACCCTTGCGGCGGCCATCAGCATTCCGGGAACTATTTTGTCACAGTTCGGAATAAAAACCAATCCATCAAAGCTGTGTGCCTTTGCCATCGCTTCACATGAATCGGCTATGATTTCTCTTGATGCGAGCGAATATTTCATCCCTTCATGTCCCATCGCAATACCGTCGCATACGCCGATAGTGTTGAATTCAAAAGGCGTTCCGCCCGCCGAGCGTATACCGGCTTTAACCGCCTCCGCAATTCTGTCGAGATGGATATGTCCGGGAATTATTTCACTTGCAGAATTAGCGACTCCTATCAACGGGCGCGCGATTTCTTCATCGGTATAACCCATTGATTTCAGCAAAGCTCTGTGAGGTGCTTTTTCAATTCCCTTTTTTATTGCATCGCTTAACATTTTTTTCACCTCATTTTATATTCAATCATATATCAGTTCATCGATACCTTTACCGGGAGGCACAATGGGCAGAACCATTTCATCAATGCCAATGACAAAATCAATAACAACAGGACGGTCATTCGAGCTAAGAGCTTTTTCAATCGCAGGCTCGACCTGTTCCGGTTTTTCAACGCGAATTCCGATGGCCCCGTATGCGTCGGCCAGCTTAACAAAGTCCGGTCCCCTGTTAAGCGTAGTCTGTGAATACCTTTTTTCATAAAACAATGTCTGCCATTGACGCACCATGCCAAGGGTGCCGTTATTCATAACGGCAATTATTACCGGAAGCTTGTAATGAACGGCGGTGGCAAGCTCATTGCAGTTCATTCTGAAACTTCCGTCCCCGGCGATATTTATTACTTTTTTATCGGGTAGAGCAATTTGCGCACCGATCGCGGCTCCCGTGCCGTATCCCATCGTACCGAGGCCGCCGGACGAAACATACTGCCTTGGTCTTTTAAACTTATAATACTGGGCTGCCCAGATCTGGTTCTGTCCTACTTCGGTTGTTATTACAGCTTCGCTGTCTGTCATTTCGCTGATCTTTTCAATTATGAACTTAGGCGTCAGCCTGCTATTGTCAGTATTGTTGTTTCCGTATTCCTCCATCCATGACATGACATTTTTTGCCCATAAGCTGTCTTCAATTGGTTTGATTCTTTCCAGGATTCCTTTTAGTACCTGTTCGATATTCCCGGAAAAAGGATAGTGAACGGTAATGTTTTTATTTATCTCGGCCGGATCGGCGTCAATATGCATTATCCTAGCTTTTGGGGCAAATCGTCTCATATCGCTTATAACACGGTCTGAAAAACGCGCTCCGACCGTAATAAGCAAATCGCATTCCGAAACAGCCCTGTTTGAAACCCGCGTACCGTGCATGCCGAGAAGTCCCATATACAATGGATAATTATACGGGACAGAACCTGTTCCCATTAATGTTGTCGAAATAGGAGCCTTGATTTTTTCCGACAACTCAATGAGAATATCGGTAACACCGGCTATTATCGTACCCCCTCCCGAAAGAATAACAGGCCTTTCGGATTTTTGTACGGCTTCGGCAGCCTCGTCGAGGTCCTCTTCGGTAAAGCTATTCTTTACCTTCAGGTTTAATCTGCTTTTTACGCCGGCAGGTTTAAACTCGGTTTTGTTGATCGTAACATCCTTGCATATGTCTATAAGTACAGGCCCGGGCCTTCCGGTTGAAGCAATCTGAAAAGCCATCCTGATTATGTCGGCAAGCTTTTCAACGTCCTTCACCAAAAAATTATGCTTCGTAATCGGCATTGTAACTCCAGTAATATCGACTTCCTGGAACGAATCCTTTCCAATAAGCGACGAATGGACTTGCCCGGTAATCGCTACAACAGGAACCGAATCCATATAAGCGGTAGCTATTCCCGTAACAAGATTTGTAGCTCCCGGGCCGGAAGTAGCCATGCACACTCCTGTTTTACCCGTCGCCCGGGCAAAGCCGTCCGCTGCATGGGCCGCTCCCTGCTCATGGGTTGTAAGAATATGATTTATACCCGTGCCCCTTCTGTACAATGAATCGTATATGTTAAGGACAGCACCGCCGGGAAATCCGAATATTGTATCAACTTTTTGTTCTTTCAAACACTCAATAACGATATCCGCTCCGCTTAACTTCAAGAATAAAACCTCCATTTACGATATTTTTCATAAAAACCAAAAAGAACCTAAATCCTTGCTACCACCTCATCACCCATTTGTTCGCATCCTATTACCTTTGCATTTTCAGTGGCTATATCGCAAGTCATAAGATTATCTTCAAGTACCTTTTCAACGGCGTCCTCAATTGCCTTTGCCGCCGGTTCAAGTTTAAATGAATATCTTAACAGCATAGCCGCCGACAGTATTGTCGCCAGCGGGTTTGCCATATCACGTCCCGCGATGTCGGGCGCGGAACCGTGAACCGGTTCATACAAACCAAGACTGCTCTCTCCAAGGCTGGCAGAAGGAAGCATACCAATTGAGCCTGTGAGCATTGCCGCCTCATCCGAAAGAATATCACCAAACATATTCCCTGTAACAATAACATCAAACTGTTCAGGATGTATAACGAGCTGCATGGCAGCGTTATCAACATACAGATGGTTTAATTCGATATCTGGGTATTCTTTTGATACTTCTATAACTATTTCACGCCAGAACCGCGACACTTCGAGGACGTTCGCCTTGTCAACGGAAGTCAGTTTTCCACGGCGCATTCTTGCCGTTTCAAAAGCAAGCCTTGCAATTCTCTCCACTTCTGACCTGCGGTATATCATTGTGTCGTATGCGGCCTGCTCTCCTGTTTTTGTTGTTATCCTCTTTTTTTCGCCGAAATAGATACCGCCCGTCAGTTCTCTTAATATCAGTATGTCAACGCCTTTTTTCGTAATTCTCTCCTGCAGCGGGCTTGCGCCGATAAGAGGGCTGTATATCACAGCGGGACGGTAATTCGCAAACAACCCCAATCCGGAGCGGATTTTCAGCAAACCGGCTTCAGGTCTTTTGTCACCGGGAAGATTATCCCATTCATATCCTCCGACGGCTCCCATCAGTACCGCATCCGAACTCTTGCAAAGCTCAAGCGTTTCATCCGGAAGAGGTGTCCCTGTTTTTTCTATCGCTATGCCTCCTATGTCGGCATAACTGTATTCTATATAAAACCCAAATTTTTCACCTGTTTTGTTAAGCACCTTAACTGCCTGTTTAACAACTTCCGGGCCTATTCCGTCTCCAGGCAATACCGCAATATTGTAAGTTTTTTTCATAGCAAACACCTGCACTCCTATATTTAACCGGCGTTTCCCGCACATTCACTGCCGTATATAATTCATCAAGCCGCCGGCTTTTATAATCTCTTGTATAAACTCCGGAAATGGCTGTACTGTATAAGATTTCCTCTTATTATAGTTAATAATGACACCGTTATCAAGATCAATTCCTATTTTATCTCCTTCTTCGGCATCATCAACGCATTCCGGGCATTCTATAATAGGAAGACCGATATTTATCGCATTCCTGTAGAATATCCGCGCAAAGCTTTTCGCTATCACGCATGAAATACCAGACGCTTTAATAGCTATCGGCGCATGCTCCCTTGAAGAACCACATCCGAAATTAAAACCGCCCGCGATTATATCCCCCGGTTTCACACGGTTTACAAATGTTTTGTCTATATCTTCCATACAGTGTTTTGCGAGCTCTTTTTCGTCAAATGTGTTTAAATACCTTGCCGGAATAATAACATCGGTATCCACATTATCGCCGTATTTAATTACATTGCCTTCATATTTCATTGCATTCACCCTTCTTACATATGGTTTTTTGTGGGGCTAACAGCCATTCATCCGATAACGTCGTCAGGAGACGATATTTTTCCGGTAACCGCAGAAGCAGCGGCTACGGCAGGACCCGCGAGATATACTTCACTGCGTACGTGTCCCATCCGTCCTACAAAATTCCTGTTTGTGGTCGATACCGCACGCTCGCCTTCGGCTAGAATGCCCATATGACCTCCAAGGCACGGACCGCATGTAGGAGTGCTTACGACGCACCCCGAATCGATAAATACTTCAAAAAGACCTTCGTTCATACATTGCTTCCAAATCTTTTGGGTAGCCGGTATGATAATACAGCGCACATTAGGATGTACCTTTTTCCCGGCGAGGATTTTGGCCGCCGTTCTCATATCTTCCATTCTTCCGTTCGTGCATGAACCTATAACAACCTGATCTATCGGAATATTCCCAACCTCGGAAATTGTTTTCGTGTTTTCGGGAAGATGCGGGAATGACACCGTAAGCTGTATTTTGCTTAAATCTATCGTATATTCTTTAACATATTCGGCATCGCTGTCAGCAGTAAATACTTCATAATCCTTTTCAGAATGCTCTGCGATGTATTTAAGTGTTTCCGAATCAACTTCGAAAATTCCGTTTTTGGCTCCTGCTTCAATTGCCATGTTTGCCATCGCAAACCTGTCATCCATCGAAAGAAATTCAAGACCTTCGCCGGAAAACTCCATCGACTTGTACAAAGCCCCATCAACACCGATCATGCCGATAATATGGAGGATAATATCCTTCCCGCTTACCCATTCGGACGGTTTTCCTATCAAATTGAATTTTATCGCTTCGGGTACCTTAAGCCAAACCTCGCCTGCAGCCATTGCGGCAGCCATATCGGTGCTGCCGACACCGGTAGAAAAGGCGCCGAGAGCCCCGTAAGTACATGTGTGGGAATCGGCTCCGATTACTATATCTCCCGCAACGACAAGACCTTGTTCGGGCAGCAGCGCGTGCTCTATTCCGACGCGCCCGACTTCGAAATAATACTCAATGCCCATCTTGCGGGCGAATTCGCGCATTATTTTTACCTGTTCCGCGGATTTTATGTCCTTATTCGGCGTAAAATGATCCGGAACCAAAGCAATCTTTCTTCTATCGAAAACCTTTATAAGACCTGCTTTTTCAAATTCTCTTATAGCAACGGGAGCGGTAATATCATTTCCAAGCACCATATCAACTTTCGCTTTTATAAGCTGGCCGGGCTTTACTTCTTTAAGCCCTGAGCCCTTTGCCAATATTTTTTGAGTCATCGTCATTGCCACTTACAGCACCTCTTTCAATTATTTTACACAACGGAAGCATAAACGGTAAGCAATTCCAAACGCCGATTCAATACAAAAAACTGTTAACAGCTGTTTTAGGCGAAAATGCAAATTAAACGCATGCGGCAATAAAGTGTTTTTTTACCTTCCTGCGTTTAATATAATCTTTGAAACAAATATAAACCGTGTTATCTTAATTATACACAATTCTTATAGCATTACTTCTGTTTTTTCACCGTATGTATATAAATTTTTTAATGAATTTTGCCTTTTTTTATATTTCTGCCTTGTCACCGAAA
>ERZ773359.1440-NODE-1440-length-32859-cov-5.227808_pt1 | contig 32859 bp, 34 predicted proteins | sample MGYA00374955_ERZ773359 | MGnify/ENA primary metagenome ERZ773359 (study PRJEB29098, sample SAMN04486028) | biogas fermenter metagenome | study: EMG produced TPA metagenomics assembly of the Biogas fermentation microbial communities from Germany - Plant 4 DNA1...
ATTTACTACGTATTATTACGGAAATTGATAAAAGGATGGGAGAAAAGTTTGCTTCCTCCTTTGCCAAAATTAGTAAAAGTTTTCAACAGGTATTTTCGGAGCTTTTTGGGGGCGGCCGAGCACAACTGCGCTTGACTGATCCGCAAGCTCCGTTGGAATCAGGGGTGGAAATTGAGGCACAACCGCCCGGGAAAAAACTGCAAAATTTATCACTTTTGTCGGGGGGCGAAAAAGCACTGACGGCCATTGCACTGCTTTTTGCCTTTTTAAAAGTCCGGCCGACACCTTTCTGTATTTTAGATGAGATTGAGGCTGCTTTGGATGAGGCTAATCTGGCCCGTTTTTGCCATTATCTACGTTCATTTTCTCAGGAGACACAATTTATTATTATTTCACACCGCAAAAAAACCATGGAACAGGCAGATATTCTCTATGGTGTCACTATGGAAGAAGCAGGTATTTCAAAATTAATCTCAGTACGTTTACGTGACAGTAAACTGGATACTCATGTAAGTGCTTGATAGCAAATAATGACAACATTGCCCAGGGAAAGGATGAGACAGAAATGAGCTTTTTTGGACGGATTAAAGAAGGTTTAAAGAAAACGCGCAACATCATTATGAATCGGATGGATGATCTATTTTCCCGCAAAAATTTTGATGAAGATTTCTTTGAAGAGTTGGAAGAAATTCTAATTGCTGCCGATGTAGGGATAGAAACTACTCTGGATCTGGTAGAGCAATTGCGCGAAAAAATACAAGAAGAAAAACTTAAAGAACCTGATGAGGTTTTAGAGGCTTTAAAGTCTTTAATTTTGGATATTTTGGGACGTGAGCCTGTGCCTTTGCTGCTGGAACATAAACCTACCGTCATCCTGGTGTTAGGAGTTAACGGTGTGGGCAAGACTACTACCATAGGCAAACTGGCAGCCCGTTTCACCGCGGTAGGGAAAAAAGTTGTTCTGGCAGCCGGTGATACTTTCCGGGCTGCAGCCATTGAACAGTTAGAAATTTGGGCAAATCGCTCCCAAAGCGATCTGATTAAGCACCAGCAAGGTGCAGACCCGTCTGCAGTAATTTTTGACGGTGTCTCTGCCGCTGTAGCCCGTGGAGCAGATGCGTTACTTTGCGACACGGCAGGCAGGCTGCATAATAAAGCAAATTTAATGGCAGAACTGGAGAAGGTGCACCGTGTTGTGGATAAAGCTTTGGCAGGGGCACCGCATGAAGTTTTACTGGTGTTAGATGCCACCACGGGGCAAAATGCCCTGGCACAGGCAAAAGTTTTTAACGAAGTGGCTCCGCTAACAGGAGTGGTGTTAACTAAACTTGACGGAACTGCCAAAGGCGGTATTGTGATTGCTGTGGCCCGGCAGCTCAAAGTACCGGTAAAGTTTATCGGCGTAGGGGAGGGTATAGACGATTTGCAGCCCTTTGATCCGGTGGAATATGTGGAAGGCATTTTTGCCCCAAGAGATTAGTGGAGTGTTTAATGTCAAGCCAAATAGATCAAGGATCAAGCAAAAAAGCAAAACTTTTGATAAATAATTTGCAAAATTTTTTGCACTGTAAAGGAATTTCGCTTTACAGTGCAAACAGGATGTGGTACAATGCTTGAGGACACAATGCGTGTCAATCTTTTATATGATTTTTACGGCAATTTATTAACTGCCAAGCAGCGGGAATGTCTGGAACTTTACTATCAGGATGACTTAAGTTTGGCGGAAATTGCCGATAACAGTGAGATTTCCCGACAAGGTGTACATGACCTCATCAAACGCGCTGTAAAATCACTGGAGAAGGCAGAACAAAAATTAGGACTGGTGGCCAGGTTTATGGCCCAGGAAAAATATTTTCAACGCCTGAAGGAAATATTGTCGCAGCGGGAGATTACTGAAGAAGATCGTCGCGAAGCTTTGGCGATTGTGGAGAAACTTTTGGAATAAGCGCGGTGGAGGAATAAAAAATGTTATTTGAAAATCTCTCCGGCAAGCTGCAAGAAACATTCAGACGTTTGCGGGGAAAAGGGAAACTGACGGAAAAAGATGTCAATACCGCTTTACGGGAAGTACGTCTGGCATTGCTGGAGGCCGATGTCAATTTTAAAGTTGTCAAGGATTTTGTGGCAACCGTCAAGGAACGTTGTTTGGGCAGCGAAGTTCTGGAGAGTCTGACTCCGGGACAAATGGTAGTTAAAATTGTCAACGAAGAATTGACAAAATTAATGGGGGAATCGGTTGCCAAGCTTAACCGGGCAGACAAGCCGCCTACAATTGTCATGATGGTGGGTCTGCAAGGTTCAGGAAAAACAACTTCCGTGGCCAAGCTGGCAAATTTGTTAAAAAAAGAGAATCACGCACCGCTTTTAGTGGCGGCGGATGTTTACAGGCCTGCAGCTATCAAACAGCTGCAGGTTTTAGGGGAACAGCTTAATGTTCCTGTTTTCCAGATGGGACAACAAAATCCGGTGCAAATTGCCAAAGCCGCCCTGGAACAGGCGAAAAAAAATCAGCATGATTATGTGCTGGTTGATACGGCGGGACGTTTGCATGTGGACGAAGAGCTGATGGCTGAGCTGGTACAGATGGAAAAAGCTTTGCAGCCGCAGGAAATCCTGCTGGTGGTGGATGCCATGACGGGGCAGGATGCTGTAACGGTGGCCGAGTCTTTTAAAGAGCGCTTAGGCTTGACGGGTGTGGTACTGACGAAACTGGACGGCGATACACGCGGTGGTGCCGCCCTTTCAGTACGTGCCGTCACCGGCTGTCCCATCAAATATGTCGGTTTGGGTGAAAAAACAGATGCTTTTGAGCCTTTTCACCCGGACCGTATGGCTTCCCGGATTTTAGGCATGGGTGATGTGCTGACACTTATCGAAAAGGCCCAGGCCACTTTTGATGAGCAGAAAGCAAAAGAACTGGAAAAGAAAATGCGTACCCAGCAGTTTACGCTGGAAGATTTTATGGAACAAATGCAGCAGCTGAAACAAATGGGACCTTTAAATCAAATCCTGGAGATGCTACCCGGTGTGGGCGGTATGGGAAGAAAACTGAAGGGTATGCAGGTGGATGAAAAGGAATTTTTGAAAATAGAAGCCATAATCCAATCTATGACAAAACAGGAACGACTTAATCCTGCTATTATAAACAGCAGCCGCCGCCGTCGTATTGCTGCCGGCAGCGGCACCAAAGTGCAGGATGTTAATAACCTTTTAAAACAGTTCAACTTAATGAATAAAATGATGAAACAGTTGACAAAAATGGAAAAAGGACGCTTTAAAGGCAGAGGGAGATTTCCCTTTATGTAGATAAATATTCTCTGAAGGAGGTGAAAGTAATGGCTGTCAGAATTCGTTTAAAAAGAGTAGGCGCAAAAAAACGTCCCTTTTACAGGATTGTGGTTGCTGATTCACGCTCACCGCGCGACGGTGCCTTTATAGATGAAATTGGTTACTATAATCCCACAACAGAGCCTGTAACGCTAAATGTTGACAGTGAGAAAGCACAGGAATGGCTGCAAAAAGGAGCCCAACCTTCCGATACGGTAAGATCACTGTTGGCGAAAGCAGGCATTAGTAAATAGTAGAGTAAATGGAAGGTGCTAATTGATGAAGGAACTTGTTGAATATATTGCCCGGGCGTTAGTTGACAATCCCGATGACGTGCGTGTGGAGCAAATTGAAGACGAACAAAGCATCACGCTTGAGCTTCATGTAGCTCCTGACGATATGGGGAAAGTTATCGGTAAGCAGGGCCGGATTGCCAAAGCCATCCGCACAGTAGTCAATGCGGCTGCCGCCGGAGAGAAAAAGCGTGTACTGGTGGAAATTGTTTAAGAGGCGGTGATCCCATGGAGCAGACGGCCGCCATAGGTAAAATTATTAACACACATGGTATTCGTGGTGGCCTCAAAGTACAATTGCTTTCCGATTTTCCGGAGCGGGTCAAATTATTAAAAAGAGTTTTTATAGTAAAAGACGGGTATTCTAATCCCTACCGGGTGTTGGAAGCAAAAATACACGGTCGCTTCTGGCTCCTACGGTTAGAAGGGATTGAAGATATAGATGCAGCCAAACAGCAGGTTGGTGCCCTGATTACAATTCCTTTGTCTGAGCGGGTGAAACTGCCACCGGACACTTACTACCTGGATCAGATTATGGGACTGGATGTCTTTACCGGGGACGGGGAATATTTGGGGCAAGTAAAAGATATCATCCAGACCGGCAGTAATGATGTGTATGTGGTTGCAGCCGGCAAAGAGCCTGAAATTTTAATCCCTGCCCTGAAAGCTGTGGTTAAAACTATAGATTTAGAGGCAGGGCGTATGGAAGTAGATTTGCCTGAGGGGCTGAAGTAGCGGTGCGTATTGATATCCTTACCATCTTTCCCGGCATGTTTACCGCACTGCAGGAGAGCATAGCTAAACGTGCCGTGGAAGCAGGACATGTACAAATTGAATTATGGGATTTACGGGATTTTACCTGTAATAAGCACCGCAGCGTGGATGACTACCCCTATGGGGGCGGTCCCGGCATGGTGATGCAGCCGGAACCGTTTTTCCTGGCTGTAGAACATTTGCATCGTATAGATCAGCGCCGGGGACATGTTATCCTTTTATCACCGCAGGGTAAGCCTTTTACCCAGGCAAAAGCTTTTGAGCTGGCCAAAAGAGAGCGTTTGATTTTCTTATGCGGCCATTATGAAGGCGTTGATGAAAGGGTACGTTTAGCACTGGTTAATGAGGAAATATCTTTGGGCGATTTTATTCTTACCGGTGGTGAAATCCCGGCCATGGCTGTAACCGATGCAGTGGTACGACTTTTGCCGGGGGTGTTGCCGGAAATTTCCGTAACGGAAGAATCTTTTACGGAAAATTTGTTGGAGTACCCGCAATATACACGGCCGGCAGAGTTTCGCGGTATGGCTGTGCCGGAAGTTTTACTTTCAGGTAACCACGAAAAAATCCGCCGGTGGCGCCGGGAACAATCTTTACTGAATACTCTGCTCTATCGTCCTGATTTGTTGTCTAAAGCGCGCTTGAGCGAGGAAGAGAAGGATTTTTTAAGCAAAGAAGCAAAACAAAGAAATATTGATCTATTATTGTAAATGTTAAATTGGTTTGATATAATTACGTTTGTTGTTGCCATGATGTCGATGGAAAGGAGGGCAAATCATGGAGCTTATTCGTCAAATTGAAGCCGAGCAGAAAAGAACCGATCTGCCTCAGTTTTCCCCTGGGGATACAGTACGTGTGCATTATAAAGTTGTTGAAGGTACTCGGGAACGGATACAGGTTTTTGAGGGTGTTGTCATTAAGCGCCAGGGCGGCGGCCTACGGGAAACTTTCACAGTGCGCCGTATCAGCTATGGCGTAGGCGTAGAACGCACATTCCCTCTCCATTCACCGAAAATTGATAAACTGGAAGTGGTCCGCCGCGGTATAGTTCGCCGTGCCAAACTGTATTATTTGCGGAAACGTACCGGTAAAGCGGCTCGCATCAAAGAAAGACGCTTCTAAAAAAGTGGACTGTCCAAACAGTCCCTTTTTTAACTAACACTAAAATGGTGTCAGATTGCTGACGAAAAGAAAGAAGGAAGGAAATGCAAAAAACGGAGCAGAATGACTTGTGGGAATGGATAAAATCTATCCTGGTGGCGGTAGTGTTGGCCTTGGTGATTCGCGCTTTTCTGGTGGAAGTTTTTCTGGTACAGGGCGAATCCATGCTGCCCACTTTACAGGATCGAGAAAGACTTATTGTCAGTAAAGTGCAGTATTATTACCGTGATCCTGAACCTGGGGAAATTATAGTTTTTAAATTCTCCCGGGAAAGAGATTTTATTAAACGTGTCATCGCCACAGCCGGTGATGAGGTACGGGTTGATTTTGACGGTGTTTATGTAAACGGTGTCAAACTGCAGGAAAATTACCTCATGGAAAAAAATAATGAAAAACTTTTTGGCCCGGAAGTGGTGCCGGAAGGTTATGTTTTTGTTATGGGCGATAATCGCAACAACAGTATGGATAGCCGTAGTATTGGGTTTGTGAAATTGGATGAAATTAAGGGAAAAGCCATGTTTGTTTTCTGGCCGTTAACTAATATGCGCATACTTAGCCATCCTAGAATAGGGGATGTGTTTTGATGCAAGTTCAATGGTATCCGGGGCAAATGGCCAAGGCAAAACGTCTGTTAAGGGAAAACTTAAAATTTGTTGATGCCGTCATAGAAGTGCTGGATGCACGCATACCAGCTTCCAGCCGCAATCCGGATATTCGAGAACTTATAATGCAAAAGCCGGTAGTGGCCGTTTTAACCCGCTCTGATTTAGCTGATCCCAAACTTACAGACGCCTGGATTGACGCATTGCAAAAAAAGTATTTTGCCGCCACGGCGGTAGATGCCAAAAAGGGGCGGGGGATGAAAAAACTTTTAGGGTGCTTAAAAACAATTCCCCGGCAAGGAAAATTCGGCAAACGGCCTTTGCGTTTAATGGTAGTGGGCATTCCTAATGTAGGAAAATCATCTTTAATTAACAGGCTGATTGGGCGCAGTGCAGCCCAAACCGGTGACAGACCCGGTGTTACCAAAGGCAAGCAATGGGTCAGATTGCCGGGTAATTTGGAACTTCTTGATATGCCGGGCTTATTATGGCCTAAAATAGAAAATAAGCAGCAAGCTTTTTACCTGGCGGCTGCGGGCACCATTAAAGATGAAATACTTGACCGGGTTGAACTGGGATATCAACTGGTTTCTTATTTGCGGGAAAAGGAGCCGGAGTCGCTCTTTAATCGTTATAAACTGCAGCAAGATTTGGATCCGGTTGAAATGTTGACTGAAATCGGGAGAAAAAGCGGTTGCCTAGTTAAAGGCGGGGAAGTTGATTTAGAAGCGGCGGCAAGCGTCTTGGTGAAAGATTTTCGCGAAGCCCGTTTAGGCCGCTTAACTTTGGAGAAACCTTGTGAACAGGAAGAGGAAAATGCATGATTTCGGAAAAATGACTGTTGAGCAAATCGGTCTTTACCTGCAGGAAACAGAACTTGATGCCGCAGCGCAGGCTGAATTAAAAAAGGATAAACGCAAAGGAGTGCAGCGCCTGCTGCAAAAATACCTGGACGGGAAAGAAGCTGCTTTTAATGAAGCTAAACGCCTGCAGCAATTACAGGTTTATGAACGCAAACTTCGCAAGACCGGCTTTTCTCTTATCGCCGGGGTAGATGAAGCCGGAAGGGGGCCTTTGGCGGGGCCGGTCATTGCGGCTGCAGTTATTTTGCCGGAAAAATATTTTCTGCCTGGTTTAAATGATTCCAAAAAGTTGCCGGCGGGAAAGCGGGAAGAGCTATATCAGGCTATAAAAAAAACAGCTATAGCTTGGTCCGTGGGGACTGCTGAAGTCTTTGAAATTGATACATATAATATTGTGGGGGCAACAAAACTGGCTATGCAAAGAGCTTTAAGCGGCCTTGACACAAGACCGGAAATTGTTCTCATTGATGCACTTAAACTGGAGCACCTGCCCTGTCCTCAACATAGCATTAAAGGCGGTGACAGGCTTTGTGCTTCCATTGCTGCAGCTTCCATTATTGCTAAAGTGACGCGCGACCGTATAATGGAGAAAATTGATCAATTATATCCGGGATATGGCTTTGCCGGGCATAAAGGTTATCCAACACGTTTGCACCGTGAGGCAATTGTCCGTTTAGGGGCTTGCCCGCAACATAGAAAATCATTTTTATTATTACCGGAAAAAGAGGGAACATGATGAAAACATTAGGTGCCCGCGGAGAAGAGCTGGCGGCATGTTTTTTGCAAAAATCAGGATTTATCATTTTGGAACGCAACTGGCGCTGTGCACACGGAGAAATTGATATTATTGCCAGGGACGGGGAGGTGTTGGTGTTTATTGAAGTAAAAACAAGACGTTCAAGCCGTTTCGGCACCCCGGCAGAAGCCGTTCATGCGCGAAAACAAAAAAAACTGCGCTCGCTGGCCCGTCATTACCTTTATGAAAAAAGAATTACGGCTCCCTCCTATCGTTTTGATGTGGCTGCAGTGGACGGCAAAACTAATCAGGTAACTTTGGTAAAAGATGCATTTTAACGCAGGAAGTGGACACTTTGAGTGTCTTTTTTTATAACAATTACTCCCATTCCTTTGCTTTTTGGTGTTTCCGGCTGTATTTTACCGAATGCTGCAAATGGGTGGGTAGTTTACTGCATGCACTTGTTAGGTACATATTCAGTTGTATCCTCCTGGGTTGAGATAGTTAACATAACGTGTTAACATAAGCGTTGATTGTCGCAAACCATCTTAACCAGAACAGAGGAGGATAAAAATGAAGAAAAAGACTTTTAGTCTGATAATAATTTTTGGTTTGTTTTTAGCAGGTGCCGCCATGGCACAAACATTGCAACCGGAAGCAGGGAAGGTGGAAGGAACAGAGATAAATATAGGCGCGGCTGCAAAAGTTAAGGCGCCTGAATTTAAACTGACAGGGGCAGAACTGGAGCTATTTGCCCGGCTGGTACATGCTGAGGCAGGCGGTGAGCCATATCAGGGGCAAGTGGCAGTGGCTGCCACTATTCTTAATCGTCTGCGTAGTGATCGTTTCCCCAACACATTGAGTGGTGTCATTTACCAGGTGGAAAGCGGGCGTTATCAGTACAGTCCTGTCCTTGACGGACGTATAAATTTACCGGCAGGAGAAAGTGCCAAAAAGGCAGTCAATGAAGCACTGGGCGGTGCGGATCCCAGTGGCGGTGCCACCGGGTTTTATAATCCGGCTAAAACAAGTAATATGTGGGTGCGTCGTCAACCTGTCACTACGGTGATTGGTTCGCACGTTTTCTTTCAGTATTAAAATAAGGGAGGCATAGCCTCCCTTATACATTTTCAGCCAATATTTTTTTTACGATTGTTTGTACCCGGGTCCCATCAGCCTTGCCTTTTACTAACGGCATGATTTTGCCCATAACTTTGCCTAAATCTTTTAAAGTGGCAGCATTGACTTCGTTTGCAATTTGCCTGGCCAAAGTTTCAATTTCTTCATCAGACAATTGTTTGGGCAGAAACTCTTCCAAAACGGCAATTTCTGCCTCATTTTCCCGCACTAAATCGTCACGTTCGCCTTTTCTAAAGTCTTCAATAGCATTACGTCTTTGTTTTATTTCTCTTTGGATGACGGCAATGATATCTTCTGTAGCAAGTTCTTGTTTTTTAGCAATGGCTTCATTTTTGACGGCGGAAATGAGCATGCGAATTGTTGACAGTCTGACTTTATCTTTAGCTTTCATTGCCTTTTTCATCTCGTCTTGAAGCAACTTCAGCACAATAACGCCCCCCACTCGTACTATTTTCTTTTCATTATAATTTGTCTGTACGGGAAAAGCAAATAAACAAGGGCCGGCATTTATCCGGCCCTTAAAGCGGGGAAAGAAGGAGAGTAAAAAAAGTGTTGAAGGAAGCAGTAAAGATTCTTGTATACAGCTTACAATAAATTTAAGAAAAAAGTCTGAATAAAATATTAAACCGCTAGAATTAAAATGATTTATTTAATAAATTTTTTCAATTATACAGCCTGGGTAATAATGCTCCAGAATTTGTTTGAAAGTATGGCCGCTTGCAGCAAGTCCCCGTGCTCCCCACTGACTCATTCCTACTCCATGACCGTTGCCACCGCCGGCAAAATGAATAGTTTCAATATTGCCGCTGCCATCGCGTTTAATCTCAAAAACGCAAAAAGCACTGGGAAGGATGGCATAATTTTTTAAATCGGAACCGTCTGAACGTTTTAAGCTGAGAGCAGATTCACCGCTAAGATCTTGTGGGCGCAGAGTAAAGCGGATGGTGTATTCCTTGAGTACGCGATAAGTGCCGTTTGTACCTATTATTTCTATTTCCATCAAGTTGCCGCCACGTCCGCGTCTGATAACTTTCAGATCCAGCAGGGTGCCGATAGGATCGGGCGGTATGGCTTTGGATATAAATTGTCCTTGCTCCTGGGTAAGAACAAACTGTGGTTGAGCTTGCCAGCGCTCCGGCAGGGTACGGGTTAAAACGGCTTCCAGTTGGGGACGGGAAAATGTTACCTGCCAGCGAAACCAGGGTGAGAGGCTGTCGTAACCATCCCAAACTGTGGAAGTGAAAAAATCTTTGGCGCCTTTTTCCGTTTGCACAGCAGGCAGCCTGCCTGACCGCAACTGAGAACGGGAGGTTAAGTAGGGCACAGGTATACCTGGAAACTCTCCGGTTTCGTTATCATGCCAAACTTCTTCACTGGCTGCCGTAACTCCGGCAGAAGTGGAAAAAAAGCGGGTATCGGCGGGGGCGTCATTATACTTGACAATAATCCCCTGGGTAGCGTTTACGGCAGCTATACCCACAGAGTTTTCCGGCACATTATTGTACACTTGAAAAGCAACGCTATCATCCACATGGGCTCCGTATTTTAGCAAGCTGCCGCGCCCAACGGAGGCAACGGCATAAGTACGTGCGGCAACGGCTTGCACTTTCAGCGCTTCCAAGCCAAAACTTAACGGCATTTCACTGGCAACAACTGAAAACAGGTATGTTTCCAGGGGCAACTCATTGAGAAGGAGTAGTCCCTGATCATAGATACTGATTTCAAATTTGCCCCGGTACTGCGGAACAAAGGCAGGGGAACCGCGACGCAAATTTTCTACTTTAAAGCTCCCTTCAACGGTCGTGAAGAGATGCAGACGGTTGGCGAAAATTTTTCTTTCTCCCGACGGAAACGTGACGGCAATGGCATCCTCTAAGGGGCGGAAAAGTAAGGTTTGCCCCGGGCTAAATTGATAGTTTTCCTGAGCGATTTTATCTTCCAGGGTAAAGTTTGCCGTTGCCGTCAGTTGAATTTCTTGATGTAGTAGATGAGCAAAATCATTTGTTTTAATTAAAGCGCGAATTTTTTGCGGCCGGTAATCAGCAGGCAACAGCAAGGCTTCTATAATCCCATCCCGCAAAAAGGCAGTTAAATTTTCCATGCCGGATACAGCATTGTCAGGGGGTACAATCTGCACCTTACCATCTTGTTCCTGTAAAAACACAGGCGTTTCAGCAAGTTTATGCATACCTAAATTTTCGCTTTCTAAAATTTGTGCGGAAAGACTGAGAAGTTTTGTCAGCATAACTTGCTCGTAGGCGGCAAAATAGATTAAGCTCCCCTCCAACACAATGCCTGTACCCACAGAGTAAGGCTGTAAAGCAAGCTTGGTGGTAAATGACTTTTCTTTGCCGTCTGCTTCCTGAAGGATTATTTTTTCCTTTTTAGTTTCACTGATAAATACCGGCGATAAGACAGCCATATCCGGTAAAGCGATAATTTCCCAAACTCCCCGGTGACGAACAAGCTCTGTAGCTAAAAGTATTGGTTTTTGCTCTAAAGATAACAGTACAATTGCTTGGGCGCGATGGAGAGAAGTTAACTGTATTTCCTTGACTTGGCCGAATTCCCATGAACCGTAACTTTGCAGAGCAGCGGCTATTGCTTCTTTATCCTGTAAGCGGGGGGCCAGTGCCGCAAAAACAGTATCATCGCCGCTGAGAACAGAAGTATAAAAGTGAACTATAGTATCTGCAATAGCTTTTTTTGTTAGTTCGACACTGAGAAAAAACACAAGTCCGCCCAGCAAGACCAACAGTACTAAAATGAGCAATTTTCGCAAAATCTTCTCCTCGCTTTACATAAGCTAAGTGATAATTACGTGCTAAATAAATTGAGTTAAAGATGAAAACTTTACCGGGAAAGCAACCGTCATTGATTATAGTTATTGTTTCTTATCATAATTTTACCCAAAAAATAATTTTCTCACCCTTGACGGGAACATATGTTTGCTATACAATGGTATAAAATGCCACAGGGGGAGTGGCCATGTTAGCCAGAGTACGCGGCTGCACCATTTTCGGCGTAGAGGGTAAAATGGTAGATGTTGAAGTTTATCTTTCCTCCCAACTACCCAGTTTTGATATTGTGGGACTGCCTGATGCAGCCGTCCGTGAGGCCAGAGACCGTGTGCGGGCGGCCGTCAAAAACAGTTCCTTCCATTTTCCGCCTCAACGGATAATTGTTAATTTGGCCCCCGCCGATTTGAAAAAAGAAGGGCCGCAACTTGATTTGGCTTTGGCACTGGGGATACTGTTCGCCAGCAAACAGTTGGAAGTGCCCACAGATTGGGTTTACTTGGGGGAACTGGCTTTGGACGGGACATTGCGCCCTGTCCGCGGGGTATTGCCCATGGTTATGGCGGCGCGCGAAGCCGGTTGCCGCAATCTTCTGCTGCCCTTGGCCAATGCGGCTGAGGCGGCATTAGTAAAGGGCGTCCGGATAGTCGGCGCCGAATCATTGGAACAAGCCGTCGCCATTTTATCCGGCAGACAAATACCGCCTCCCATACCGGCTTATAAACAGCCCAATTCAATAAAGCAGGATGATTTTCAGGTGGTAAAAGGGCAGGAAAATGCCAAAAGGGCTTTGGAAGTGGCGGCGGCAGGTGGACATAATGTACTGATGACTGGGCCTCCCGGTTCAGGCAAAACCATGTTGGCTCGTTGTGTTCCTTCCATCCTACCGCCCATGTCAGAAGAAGAAAGTTTGGAAACGACAAAAATTTACAGTGCTGCCGGTCTTTTGCCGGAAAATAGCGGTTTAATTACAAAAAGACCATTTCGCAGCCCTCACCATACTTTGACGCCCACAGCACTCTGCGGCGGTGGGCACAACCCACGCCCCGGCGAGGTAAGTTTAGCTCATAATGGCGTTTTGTTTTTGGATGAAATGCCTGAATTTCGCCGGGAAACGCTGGAAGTTTTGCGCCAACCTTTAGAAGAAGGTACAGTGACGGTAACCAGACTGCAGTCAAGCTATACTTATCCTTCACGTTTTATGCTCCTGGCTTCCATGAACCCATGTCCTTGCGGTATGCTTTTTGATCCGGAAGTGGAATGTGTTTGTACACAAAGACAGATACATAATTACAGGCATAAAATTTCCGGTCCTTTATTAGACCGGATAGATATCTTTGTAGAAGTGGCGCGCCTGCGTTACGATGAAGTGGCGGGGACAGGCCGGGGAGAATCATCGGCCGAGATTGCCGCACGGGTGGCAGCGGCGCGTGCAAGACAATTAAAGCGATTTGCCAAACATAGCCTCACCTGTAATGCACAAATGTCAGGACAACAAATTCAAAGTTACTGTAAACCGGATGCCGCAGGCCGCGATTTATTGCGTAATGCTTTCACCCGTTTGCGGCTGACGGCCAGAGCATATGACCGCATCTTGAAAGTGGCAAGAACTATTGCCGATTTAGAAGCAGAAAAAAATATTTTGCCCAAGCATTTAGCGGAAGCCATTAGTTACCGTCAGGCTTTGCATTATTAGCCGTCCCGGAAGCAAGCAGTTTTTCATGTAAAATGTCCAAAGCCACCATATTATTTGGCCAATATAGCATTTGGCGTGCTTCGGCATAGGATAGCCATTGAAAAGCTGTGTGTTCCTCTGACAAGCGGATGGCCGGCGGGTTTTTTACTTCCACGGCCAAAACTGACATGGCACATTCTTTGCCATGCATATTAAAAAAATAATAATGCTGGGGGTCAAAAACTTGTTCATATTTTTCGATCCCCGTTTCTTCAAATAGCTCCCGTAAAGCGGCAGTACGATTAGACTCCGGGGGTTCAATATACCCGGTTACAGGTTGCCAGAAACCTCCCAGGGAAGGGGTTCTTTTTAGCAGCAAGTAAAGTGGTTCCTTTTCAGTCCATTGGTAGAGCCACACCATTATACAGCGTATCACTGTTATCACTCCCTATAGTCAACTATAACGGGAAAGAAACGGCCACGCAAGCGAAATTATTTTTCCGCTTTATGCCGGCAAAAAATTACCCCCGCTTCAGACCGGCGGGGGTAATGTAAAATTTTATTTATGTTTACTTGTAGGAACTAACCGGCAATACACGGCCGATGTAAATATGGTCCGGCATCACATTTCCTTTGCCGCTATAGGTAAAATATTCAGTACAATAGGCGATACCGTTTGTGGATGCCTGACTGGACCAGTAATGCAAACCAATGATTTTGCCCTCATCGTCCCGTACCCAATCAATAAACACAACAGAATGACCTGTATGGTTGGTGCGGGAAAGATCCAGAAAATCACCGCTTTTTGCTTCTTCCCAATTATGAATCTGTTTGCCAAGCCCATATTTTTCAATGGCTACTGCCAAATTATTGTATTTTTTTTCACCCGAGGCAACATACCAAAGCATTTGAAAATCTTTCAATTGAGCAAAAGTCATGCCGTTAAAATCATCAGGAGATAAGCCAAGTTTCCGGTTGCGTGCCTGCATAGCTTTAAAGAAAACTTCAAAGGTAATGCCGGAACAGTGACTGGCACGATTTCCGCTGGGGTGCGCTTTAGCTACTATGCGTCCGCCATAATATAGATCTTCCGTCACGCCGTTATAGTTTTGATAATCAGTATTTAATAAATAAGGATAGTTGCCTGGTTTGTAACCGGCAATGACAGTTAAAACATAACTGTTTAGGTCTGTATCGCCCACCGGAGTTGCCGGTGCCGGTTTAGGTTCCGGTTTTGTCCCGGGTTTAGTTTCAGGTACCGTTTTGGGCTTGTCCCGGGAAACGGTTGCCGGCAGTTCAGTTTTTGGCCTGGCAGCCTGTGGCGGATTTTCCTTCTGCACTTTTTCCGCGGGGGGAACATTGCCGGCTACAGTTTCGGTTATAGCAGGTGTTTCTGCAGGGATTTTCTCTTGATTTACTGATTCACTATGTACGGGAGATTTTTCTGCGGCAGGTTTTTCTACAGTTTTTGCAGAATTTACCTGCAATGATTCCGGGACATGGTTAAGCTCTGGCTTTGGGGGAAAATACTGGTGATGCAAGGTTAAGGCGGAACAGAGGGCAAGCAGGCAGAAAAGGATGACCAGGACTTTAGCTGTGAATAAAGGCAATTTCCTCACCTACTTGTTAAGAAATATGTTAAGATTGTTAAGAGGTGTTAATAGAAATTATATATAATATCAAGGTAAAAGCATATCTGTAACTTATGGCAAGACTGGCCAAAGTATCCAGTGGTTTTACCACAAAAAAAAACTGCCTTGATGGCAGTTCTGACTTATTGCTGCTGGCTTTGATTCATAGGATTATTTTGCCTGAGGTAGTTGAGGCGGCTGTTCAGTTGCTGAATATGACGGTCCATATCATCGGCCATTTGTAAAAACATGGCCTTGGCCATCTGATCCTCCGTAGCTTTAGCAAAGGTAGCATAGCTGCCCTTGGCGCTTTCAGCGGCGGCAATAGCCTTTTTTAAATCTGATTGTACTGTCATGATTTCCCCCCCCACAAATTTTTTCCTCTTTTATTTTTGCCAAATACAACTATATTAATCGGGTAAACTTTATTTAGGGAACGGAGGGTAGGCATGGGAAAAAGTTATCACGGTTTAGCCACAGGGGTAGGCAGTTTTCCCTCCCAGGAGCCTGAGGAGGCTTTAGAAATTATTTTTGACCGGGTACCGCTTATTCCTCACTGGCCACAACTGCCACAAAAAGATGCCACAGAAAGTATGGTGCGACAATATTTAACGCCTTTGCTGCAAAAAGGACTGGTAAAAGAAGATGCGGAAGGTACGCCTTATTTTACCGTGGACACTGCAGCCGGTGAAGAATATTTACGTAATTTTATGACAAACTTCCCCCTTGCTGAAGATCAGATTAATGCTTATGCTTTTCCGGCCGAAACAGCAGCAGGTTTTTATGCTTTTGCCCAAGCTTTAGAAGACAGACCACGACCGCGATACCTGAAAGGTCAGATTACCGGTCCGCTGACTATGGGTTTAACGGTCTATGATCTAAACGGCAAACCTGCTTTTTATAATAAAGTTTTTCGCAAAATTCTCACATTAACTTTAGCCCTGCAGGTGCGCTGGCAAATTCGTTATTTTCGTCGTTTCAACTTGCCGTTCATACTTTTCATTGATGAACCAGGCCTTTATCTTGTAGGCAAAAAAGATCATACCAGCTTTACCCGGCAAGACGTGGCAGATAGTTTAAGGCATTTACTCTCAGTGGCCCAGGAAGAAGGGGCAGAGGTAGGCGTACACACCTGTGCCGGTACAGACTGGACGTTTTTATTTGCGCTGCCTTTTGATATTGTTAATCTTGATATTTATCACTTTTTTTCCACTTTGCTGCCCTTTGCCGTTGAATTGGACAGCTTCCTGGCACGCGGAGGCACTCTTGCCTGGGGGTTAATCCCTACTTCACGGGAAGTGCAGGAACATACGGCGGAAAGTTTAGCGGCATTAATGCGAAATTATCAAGAGCAACTGATACAAGCGGGAGTTGAGGCCAAACGTCTTAAGCGACAGTATTTACTGACGCCAAGTTGTGGTGCCGGAACTTTAACCGCTCAAGAAGTCCGGAGAGTCTATCGCCTGCTACAGGAAGTCAGTAGTAAGATTTTAACAGGTGAGCTTTAGGCCCGGCTTCATTTGTTCTTCTGGATGCATTCTCTTCCCTCAGATAGGGAATTATTTTCACTAAAGGTACTGTTTACAAAAGGAATATTGAAAAGTTGTGTGGAACCCTTATTTTGTGACAAGTATAGGGGAGGGTCGTGATTGGAAGTAGATCGCTTTTTAACGGAAATTATTGCTGCCCCGGGATTATCCGGTTATGAGCAGCCTGTGGCAAGAATGATTAGCGCCACATTAGGTAGATTTGCAGACGAAGTGCGCCAAGATCAACTTGGCAATGTTGTTGTGCTCAAAAAAGGTAAAGGTGAGAAACGGCCAAAGGTTCTTTTGGCAGCTCATATGGATGAAATAGGTTTAATGGTAACCAAAATAGAGGAGGGCGGTTTTTTACGTTTCACTTCCGTCGGCGGCATCGATCCGCGCACCATTGTCAGTCAGGAAGTAATACTGTTTGGCAAAAAAGAACTTCACGGCGTGATTGGGGCCAAACCGCCGCATCTGACAGATGAAGAAGAACGCAGTCGCGCCTATACCATGGACGAGATGTATATTGATTTGGCTCTGCCGGAAGCAAAAGTCAGGGAACTTGTCAGCGTCGGCGATGTGGCCATGATTAAGCGGGAAGCAATAAAATTAAACGGCACATCAATGGCAGGCAAAGCCATGGACGATAGAGCAGGTGTAGCCGTGATGCTTGCCTGCTTACAGGAATTACAGAGGTTACATCACCTGGCCGATGTTTATGCAGTAGCAACAGTGCAGGAAGAAGTGGGTGTACGCGGGGCTACCACAATTTCTTACGGCATAGTGCCGGATCTGGGCATTGCCATTGACGTTACCCATGGCGCCATGCCGGGAGTGCCGGAATATGATACATGCAAATTAGGAGAAGGTCCTGCTATTACCGTGGGTCCCAATATTCACCCCAAAGTAGCTTCTGAGCTGATCCGCATGGCAAAAGAATATAATATTCCTTATCAGCTGGAAACGGCTACCGGACCTACCGGTACTGATGCACGCGCCATCCAGGTAGCGCGCGGCGGTATTCCTGCCGGTCTGATCTCAATTCCTCTGCGTTATATGCATACTTCTGTTGAGCTTTTGGATCTGGAGGATATTAAATTGTCAGGCCGTTTACTGGCTTATTTCATCGCAGCAGTTAATTCGGAGTATGTGGAGGAACTGGCATGCTTTTAATTAAAAAATTAACGGAAGCATACGGAGTGTCCGGTGATGAATATGGGGTGCGCGATTTACTGCGGGAAGAACTGACTCCTTATGCCGAAAGAATTGAAACTGATACCATCGGCAATTTATACGTTAAAAAGGGGATCGGCAAAAAGCCGCGTATCATGGTAGCCGCCCATATGGACGAAATCGGACTGATGGTTGTAGGGTTTGAAAGTAACGGACTTTTACAAGTAAAAACTGTTGGCGGTATGGACGAACGGGTTTTAGTTTCGAAGCCTGTGGTGGTGGGAAACAATCATGTGCCCGGGGTTATCGGAGCTAAAGCCATTCATTTGCAAAAGCCCCATGAGCGCAAAAAACCTTTAGAAATTGAACAGCTTTATGTAGATATTGGAGTGAAAAGTAAAGAAGAAGCAGAAAAATTGGTTAAGATTGGCGATTATGTTGCCTTTATGGCTTCCACCCATGAAATCGGTGAGAATTGTCTCATCGGTAAAGCCATGGATAACCGGGTAGGCTGTGCTATTCTGGCAGAACTGGTGAAGATCGATTTTAACCTGGAATTAACTGCCGTTTTCACCGTGCAGGAGGAAATCGGTTTGCGCGGGGCTACCGTTGCCGCCTATAATGTGCACCCTGACTTCGGTTTGGTTTTGGAAGGAACAACGGCATCCGATGTAGCCGGTGTAGAAGATACTGGTTATGTTACTAAATTGGGGGGCGGTCCGGCTATATCTTTTATGGATTCTTCTTTTATTGCTCCCCGGAAAGTAGTAGATTTTATTGTTGATATAGCAAAAAAATTAGACATTCCTTTCCAATTGCGCCGGCTTACTACAGCCGGTACTGATGCCGGCGCCATTTCCCAGGCCCATGCCGGCATTCCCAGTGCCGTTATTTCCATGCCGTGTCGCTATATACACTCTCCGGCATCCGTTATTAGTTTAGCTGATTATGAGAACACATTACGTTTGGCCAAAGGTGTTTTGCAGGCCATAGCTGAAGGAGGGCTGTCCCTTGAAGGAATTGCTTAAAAAATTAAGTGAAACATATGGTCCCGCGGGCAGGGAGGATAAAATCCGCCAAGTTATTCAGGATGAAGTAAAAAATTATGTGGATGAAGTTTTTACTGATCCTATGGGAAACCTATATGCCGTAAAAAAGGGGAAAGGCACTAAAATTATGGTTGCTGCCCATATGGATGAAATCGGTATTATTGTCACTTACATTGATAAGCACGGTTTTTTGCGCTTTAGCAATGTAGGTGGCGTTTCGCCCCAAATTCTTTTAGGTCAGCGGGTAACTTTCGGCAACGGTGTTGTGGGCAGCATTGGCGTAGAAAAACTGGATGATATTAAAAAACTTACCTTAGAAAAACTTTACCTTGACATTGGGGCAAAAAATAAAGCAGAAGCAGAAAAGCTGGTTAAAATCGGCGATATTGCCACCTATGACCGGGAAGCCACGGTAATGGGTACAAGAATGATAGGTAAAGCCATGGATAACCGGGCGGGTTGCGCTGTGGTGATTCAGGCGCTGCGTGAATTAAAGGAGACAGAAAATGAGATTTATGCTGTTTTTACCACCCAGGAAGAAGTAGGTCTGCGCGGTTCCCGCACTTCCAGTTACCGTATCAATCCTGATCTGGGCTTGGCTGTGGATGTAACGCTGGTGGGCGATACACCTGAACCACCGCAGCTTAATGTGGCTTTAGGCAAAGGGGCAGCCATTAAAGTTAAGGATGCTTCAGTTATTTGCCACCCGAAAATTAAAGCAATGCTGTCTGAACTGGCAGCAAAACATAGTATACCGGTACAACTGGAAGTAATGACCGCGGGCGGTACAGATGCAGGTGCCATTCATTTAACCAGAAAAGGTGTTCCCTCCGGTGTTATATCCGTCCCTTGCCGCTATGTACACACTCCCGTGGAAATGGTAGATTTGGAAGATATGGCAAACGCCTCCAGGTTACTAACAGCTTTTTTAAGTTCACCTGTGAAGATGCAGGAAGCATTTCCTTGCGCTCTTGATTAACTCATGGTAAAATAGCACAAAAAGGGCGGTATTGCACGGCAAACTGCACCAATTACTTACAATCAAAATACGATTTTGCCAACCCAGACAACTGCTTGGAGCCGATTGGACCGGGACAGTTAGGAAGGGAACGGAATTTCTTTGCCTTCTGACACTGTCAGAAGGCTTTTAATTTTTCTCGGTGGTAAATAATGCCAAATTAAAGTAGCGGAGAGTGCAAGGAGGAAAAGGATGAAAATAGTTATTATAGGTGCCGGTAATGTGGGCACCGCCCTGGCAGTCTTATTACAACGTGCAGGTCATCAGATTGTAGGTTTAACTTGCAGAACTCCTGCATCGGCGGCAGCTGCAGCCGCACATGTGCAGGCACCTTATGGCACTGATCCTTTACAATTTACACCGCATGCCGATCTGGTTTTTATCACCACACCTGATCGTTTCATTGGTGACATTTGTGCACAAATTGCAGAAGCAAAAGGATTTAAACAGGGTACGGTAGTTGTGCATACCAGTGGTGCCCATAGTTCCGCCTTGCTTAAGGAAGCGATCCCGCTGGGAGCTTTTCCTCTTTCTTTTCATCCACTGCAGACTTTTGCCGACCCCCTGGCCGGTGTAAAAAACCTCCCGGGTTCCTATATTACCATTGAAGGCCACGAGCAGGCCCTGGACGTTGGACGCCGGTTGGTAAAGGATTTACAGTGCAGGCTGCTGGAAATCCCCACAGAAAGTAAGCCGCTTTATCACTGTGCTGCTGTTATTGCCTGCAATTATTTCACTGCCGTCATCGATGCAGCTTTGCAGACCATGGAGGTGGCAGGAATTAAACGTCATGAGGCGCTGCCGGCACTTTACCCGTTAATTGAAGGTACATTTAAAAATATTGCCAAAAGCGGCACTACAGACGCATTAACCGGCCCCGTTGCCCGCGGTGATGTGGGAACGGTGGAAAAACATTTGGCTGCTTTATCAGCAAAAATCCCTCATTTGCTTCCACTATATTCAGCATTAGGGCAAGTAGCCGTTGACATTGCCGCCCGCAAAGAAACGCTGGATGCTTTAGGCCAGCAACAACTTTTAAAGCTTTTTGGGGAGGAGATAAAATGAAACGTGTAACAGTGCGGACTATGGCCAGGATGAAAGAAAATGGGGAAAAGATTACCATGGCAACGGCTTATGATTATGCGGCAGCCAGGGTGGTGGATGAGGCAGGTGTTGATACGGTTCTGGTGGGAGATTCCTTGGGTATGGTTGTCTTAGGTTATGAAAACACTCTCAGTGTTACTATTGACGATATGATCCACCATGGCAAAGCCGTAGTCCGCGGTACCAAGCGTGCCCTGGTGATTGTAGATATGCCTTTTTTAACTTATCAGGTTTCCGCGGAAGAAGCCCTGCGCAATGCCGGACGGATTATTCAGGAAACCGGAGCCACTGCTGTAAAACTTGAGGGCGGTGTGGAAATAGCGGAGACGGTGAAAAAAATTGTTGCTGCCGGGATTCCGGTTTTTGGCCACATTGGTCTTACCCCGCAAGCCGTAGGGCAAATGGGCGGGTTTGTAGTGCAGGGCAGGGATGAAAAAGTGGCGGAAAAACTGCTTAAAGATGCTTTGGCGCTGCAGGCGTCCGGTGCCTGCGCCGTTGTCCTGGAGGGAATTCCCTGGCAGTTGGGTCAGTTAGTAACGGAAAAACTGACTATTCCCACTATTGGTATTGGCGCCGGCGTACATTGTGACGGGCAAGTACTTGTTTATCATGATATTTTGGGTTTACAAACTGAAATTCGGCCGAAATTTGTAAAGAATTTTGGACAATTTTTTACCCCCATGGTGGAAGCAATGCGTAATTATGCGGCAGAAGTTAAAGCTTCTGCTTTTCCCGCAGAGGAACATACTTTTACCATGGAGGAAAAAATTATTGAGAAACTACGGGAGAAATATTAATGTCAGGAAAAATTATTCACCGTATCGCCGAAGTACGCTCAAAGCTGCGTGAGGTCAGGGCTTTGCACAAATCAATCGGGTTTGTCCCGACCATGGGCTATCTCCATGAGGGCCACTTGTCTTTAATCCGCCGGGCGCGCCAGGATTGCGATTTTGTCGTCATCAGTATTTTTGTTAACCCGCTGCAGTTTGGTGTGGGTGAAGATTATGCAGAATACCCGCGTGATTTGTCCCGGGATGCCAGGCTGGCTTTTAGCAATGGGTGTGATTTGATTTTTGCTCCAACAGTTAAAGAAATGTACCCACAGGGGTTTGCCACTTTTGTGGAAGTTGGAGGCCTTACAGAACATTTATGCGGGGCAAGCAGGCCGGGACATTTCCGTGGTGTCACCACCGTGGTGACAAAATTTTTTAATATTATTACGCCGGATCACACTTATTTCGGGCAAAAGGATGCCCAGCAGGCTTTAATTATCGAAAGGATGGTTACTGATCTTAATCTGGATCTTACTGTCCATATCTTGCCTACGATAAGAGAAGCCGACGGTTTGGCCATGAGTTCACGCAACACATATTTAAAGCAGGAGGAGCGCCGGGCAGCACCGGTACTGTACCGCGGTCTTTGTGCGGCTCAAGAAAAAATAGAAAAAGGCGAAAGGGAAGTAGAAAATCTTATTAACTTGATTACTGAGATCATTACCAGTGAACCACTGGCAAAAATCGACTATATCAGCATAGTTGACCTGGATAACTTGCAGCCTATACAAAAAATAACCGGGAAAGCACTGATTGCGCTGGCAGTGCGTTTCGGTCAAACCCGGTTAATTGACAATATTATCGTGGAGGTATAAAGATGCTGCGGGAAATGTGCAGAGCAAAGATACACCGGGCTACCGTCACTGATGCCAACTTGAACTATGAGGGCAGTATTACCATTGACGAGGAATTAATGGCGACTGCCGGTATTCTTCCCTATGAAAAAGTGCAAATAGTAAATATTAATAACGGTACCCGCTTTGAAACATATGTCATTAAAGGTAAAAAGGGGAGCGGCACCGTTTGTCTCAATGGTGCCGCCGCCCGGCTTGTCCAGCCCGGCGATCTGATTATTATCATTGCTTATGCTCTGGTGGATGAAAAAGAGCTGGAGAGCTTTAAACCGAAAATAATCAGTGTTGATGCCGGGAACAAAGTGATCAACTATAAAGAAAGTGAAACTTAAAGCCAAAAGGGAGAATTTTAGCTGGTATTTAAAGCTTTTTAAGTTTGACAATCCAACTTTTGCAATTTCGCTATAAAGCTTAGCGTATTGCAGTGGTTGTAAAATGGGGAAAGTCTCTTGGCATTGCTGGGAGACATTTTTTTGTTGTCGGGACCGGAAGCACCACAGGTAAAAGACCGGCGGATAAAAAAACAGGAAAGAGAAGAAGTTAGGATGATAAATAAAAAATACAACCAAATAAAACCTATTAAATAGCAAGGAAAAAATTTATAATATAATGGAGGAGTATTATAGCAAAAGCAATATTGCTGGTAGGGCATGGCAGTTGCCGGCAGGAAGCCAATGAAGCTTTTTTTCAATTACAAAAATATATACAACAAAGAGGACCACGAAAACATGTGGCAGTTAGTTTTATGGATCAGCCAAACCTGATGTAGTCTCTGCCATTAATGAACTTAAAGAACTGGGGAAAACTGAAATAACTGTAGTGCCAGTCTTTCTATATAACGGGATACATATTAAGGAAGATCTGCCCGTCATTTTGGCTGAAGTAAAAGCTACACCTCCCCAGCTTAAGATAAAGTTAACGGCGGTATTGGGAATAGATCATGCCGGGCGGAAATTATTTGGGAGCGAGTTGATGCAACTGCCCATGCCTAGGCTGACATAGTTAATTTGTAGCAAATATTGTGTGGCAGATGAGGAGGCCCCAGGATGTCGGAGATTTTAGTTGTCGGGATTAACCATAAAACAGCAACAGTTGAAGTCAGGGAGAAACTGGCATTCAGTAAAAGCCAGCTTGCTCAGGCACTTGCTTTTTTACGTACATTGGATGAAGTATATGAAGCCGTTATCATCAGTACCTGTAACCGGACGGAAATTTATAGTTTTGGTAAAGACGGGGAATCGCTTTTAGACGCAACCTTAATAATGCTGGAGAAAATAAAAAAGATAGATCCACATACGATTCGTTCTAATCTTTATACTTATGGACAGGAAGAAGCTGTCAGGCATCTTTTTCGTGTTACTGCGGGCCTTGATTCCATGATTTTAGGAGAAACGCAAATTTTGGGCCAGGTTAAAACTGCCTATGCCGATGCAGTGGCGGCCGATCTTGTTGACAGTTATTTTCACACTCTCTTTCGCCTGGCAGTAACGGCGGCTAAACGGGTACAAACGGAAACCGAAATTAATCAAAATGCAGCCTCTATTTCCTACGCAGCAGTAGAGTTGGCAAAGAATATTTTTGCTTCGCTTCAAGGACGGACGGTCATGATTATCGGGGCAGGTAAAATGAGCGAACTTACTTTGCGCCACCTTTATGAACAGGGAGCACAAAATGTTTGGGTGGTAAACCGCAACCGGGGCCGGGCAAAAAAAATTGCCGCCAAATACGGCGGTCGAAGCGAAGACTTTAACAATCTTTATCGTTGTTTAGTCAAAGCTGATATCGTTATTTCCTCCACCAGTGCCCCGCATTACGTGTTACGGGCAAAAGATTTATCCCGGATACATGCGCAAAGGCAGGGAAAACCACTTTTTTTAATTGATATTGCCGTTCCCCGGGATATTGAACCGCAAGCAGGTGAACTGGAAAATGTCTTTTTGTATGATATTGATGATTTGCAAGCCGTGGTGGCGGAAAATATGGACAAGCGTAAACAAGAAGCTCTTGCGGCGGAAAAGATACTGGATGAAGAAATTGACGAATATAAAAAGTGGTTTAAAACGAGAGCGGCTGCCCCGCTGATTGCGGCCTTACACAAAAAAGCAGAAAAAATACGCACTTCACATCTGGAAGGTACGCTCCGTAAACTTGCTAACCTTGATGAGCGGGAAAAAAAACATGTGGTCAATTTAACCCGTGCCATTGTCAACGGTATTTTGCGCGACCCGGTGTTACGCCTAAAAGAATCAGCATTGGAAGCAAATAAGGACTTTTATTTAAATTCGTTTTGCCGTATCTTTGCTTTGGAAGATTTTCTCGATGACAACTCACAGCCATCGCCGGAGAAGGCCGAAGATTCTATGCCCCAATAGAAGGGAAGGAAGTAGTTGTGTCAGATTTATATCCTGTTTTTCTCAAACTTAAACTGCAAAAATGTCTGGTAGTGGGCGGAGGAGAAGTGGCTGCCCGTAAAGTACAGTCACTTTTAGCCTGCCAAGCCGATGTTTATGTGATTAGTCCCAAACTACACCCGCAATTGTCTGAATTGGCTGCCGCAGGAAAAATAAGGGCTTATCGGCGTCCCTATCAAAAAGAAGATCTTGCAGGAGCAAAGCTGGTGATTGTAGCTACAGAACAAAAGGAAGTAAACCAGCAGGTGGCTTCTCATTGCGCCAAAAAAGGCATCCTGTGTAACGTGGTGGATGAGCCTGAATTATGTGATTTTTTTGTACCTGCAGTAGTAAAGCAAGGTCCTTTAAAAATTGCTATTTCTACGTCCGGGATGGCTCCTGTGTTTGCCAAACAAATCAGACAAGTTTTAGCCGCACATTTTGATGAAGCTTATAAAATTGTGCTTGAAGCGGTCGGACAGGCTCGCCGCCGGTTGCTGGAAACAAATGCCGACCCGCGAGAGCGCAGGGAACTGATTTTGTCTTTACAGCTGGAAGAATTGGTACAGTTTTACCGTACAGAAGGAAAAGAAGCTTTGGAACAAAAGCTTAATAAACTATTTGCGCTCAAGTAGGAAATCATCTTCACTTTGATTTGTTTTTTCTCAGAGGTCTTTAAGGAGGTAGTAGCTTGAGAAAAAAGATAGTAGTAGGCAGCCGCGGTTCAAAGTTGGCGTTGACGCAAACGCAACTGGTAATTAATGAGCTAAAAAAGCATTTTCCGGAAGTAAGTTTTGCCATTAAAACCATCAAAACTGCCGGTGATAAAATCCTTGACGTTCCTTTACCTAAAATTGAGGGCAAAGGTTTTTTTGTCAAAGAAATTGAAAACGCCTTACTGGCCGGGGAAATAGACCTGGCTGTACACAGTATGAAAGATGTACCCACGGTTTTACCGGCTGGTTTAATCATTAGTGCCATTACCAAGCGGGAAGATGTGCGTGATTGTTTTTTGGCTCAGGACGGAAAAACAAACCTTTTTACCAGTCCGCCCCAAGCCAGAATTGGCACTTCCAGTTTACGCCGGACGGCACAAATTTTAGCCCGGCGTCCTGATTTAGAGATTGTACCCATCAGGGGGAACCTGAACACGCGTTTGCACAAACTGAAGGAGATGAATTTGACAGGAATTGTGCTTGCTTATGCCGGTGTTTCCCGGCTGGGCTGGAGAGAGAAAGTTACCGAAATTATTGAGACAGACAAAATTTTGCCTGCGGTAGGACAGGGCGCTTTAGGTATTGAGACGCGCCAGGATGATGCAGAAATAATAGAAATGGTGAAAACCCTCCATGACCCACTAGTGGCGGCAGCCGTCACGGCGGAAAGAGCCTTTTTGCGCACCCTGGAGGGCGGCTGTCAGGCTCCCATTGCCGCCTGGGGCCGTGTGGAGAATGACGAATTAGTACTGGAAGGAATGGTGGCTGCTTTACGTGGTGAAAAAATAGTGCGCAAACAGATAAAGGGGACAATTTCCCAAGCAAAAGAATTAGGTAAAGATTTAGCCGGGATGTTGCTGGCAGAAGGGGCAGCAGTATTGTTAGAACAGGTAAAACGGGAGTATCAGCACCATGAATAAAAGGGGGAAAGTTTATCTTGTGGGAGCCGGTCCCGGCGATCCGGGGCTCATTACTGTAAAAGGTTTAACCTGCATAAAAAAAGCGGAAGTGCTAGTTTATGACCGCCTGGTCAATAAGAGGCTGCTTAATTTTACCCCGGAGGCTTGTGAAAAAATCTATGTGGGCAAAAAACCTGACCACCACACTTTAACCCAGACAGAAATCAATTGCTTGTTGGTGGAAAAAGCTCTGGCCGGTAAAAAGGTTGTCCGCTTAAAGGGCGGTGATCCATTTGTTTTTGGCCGCGGCGGCGAAGAGGCTGAAGAATTACAAGCCAGGGGAATACCTTTTGAAATAGTACCCGGCATCACCTCGGCGGTGGCCGTCCCTGCTTATGCCGGTATCCCTGTGACATATCGTGATTATGCTTCCTGCTTTACCGTTATCACGGGCCATGAGGATCCTACCAAGCAGGAATCTGCCCTTGATTGGGAGAAATTGGCGGGAGGCGGAGGTACCTTAATTTTTTTAATGGGTGTAGGCAATCTGCCTGAGATTATACAAAAACTTTTAATGCAGGGACGCAAACCTACTACCCCGGCAGCACTAATCAGCCGGGGAACAGGTCCGGAACAGCAGGTTGTGGTAGGCACGCTGACAGACATTGTAGAAAAAGCACAAAGCGCAAAGATATCTTCACCGGCTGTTATTGTTGTCGGTGAAGTAGTAACCTTGCGTGAAAAACTGGCCTGGTTTGAACAAAAACCTTTATTTGGCAAACGTATCCTGGTGACACGCGCCCGGGCTCAAGCCAGTGAACTTTCCCGGTGCATTGAAGAGCTGGGAGGAGAAGCGTGGGAATTTCCGCTCATTGAAATTACCGAACCCCCTGATTTTCGGCCTTTAGACCGGGCAATTGACCGGCTCTCTGACTATGACTGGCTTGTATTTACCAGTGTAAACGGAGTTGATGCTTTCTTTAAGCGCCTGCGCCGGCAGCAAAAAGATATCCGGGCTTTATCGGGTCTGAAACTATGTGCGGTGGGACCGAAAACAGAAAAGCGTTTGACGGAAATGTGGCTGCAGGTAGATTACGTGCCGGAAGAGTATCGTGCCGAAGCAATAGCAGCCGGACTACAGGAAAGAATACAGCCCGGTGAGAGGGTACTTTTGCCCCAGGCGGATCTGGCCAGGTCAATACTGGCAGATGAATTGCAAAAGATGGGGGCAAAAGTCGAGAGGGTAACGGCATACAGTACAGTCTGCACTGACAATAAAGCAGATTTGCTGCGGGAGATGCTGGCCGCAGGTAAGATTCATTATCTTACCTTTACCAGTTCGTCTACGGTGCGTAATTTTGTGCAAAAGATCGGCACATCCCAAATAAAAACATTATTACAAGGTGTAAAAGTGGTCAGCATCGGTCCTGTGACTTCATCTACAGCCCGATCTTTGGGGCTAACAGTAGATTTGGAAGCGAAAGAGTTTACCATAGAAGGCATCATTGCTGCCTTAATTGCAGATCAAAGTTAAGTTAATGCGCGCTTTTGCAAAAAAGAAATGTTTGGCCGGCAAGCAAACGGAGGTGTTTAGATGCAATTTCCTACGATTCGCCCGCGGCGCTTGCGCCGGTCTGCCGCCCTGCGCCGTTTGGTCCGTGAGACGGCTGTGAGCGTCAGCGATTTAGTTTATCCGCTTTTTGTAACCCACGGCAAAGATATCAAGCAACCGATTGCTTCCATGCCCGGTGTTTATCAAATGTCACCGGAGCATATTTTACAGGAAGGAGAAAAATGCCTGGAGCTTGGCATTCCTGCCATTATGCTTTTTGGCCTTCCCGCCTATAAAGATGAAAAGGGCAGTTCCGCCTATGACCCGCAGGAAATTGTGCCCCAGGCAGTGCAGCTTTTAAAGCGGGAACTGCCGGAACTTTTAGTTATGACTGACGTCTGTTTGTGCGGGTACACCAGCCACGGCCATTGCGGCGTCATAGAAAACGGCCAGGTGCATAATGATTCTACCTTGCCACTTTTGGCACAAACGGCGCTGGCGCATGCACAGGCAGGTGCGGATATGGTGGCGCCCTCTGATATGATGGATGGTAGAGTTGCAGCTATTCGCAAGCTTTTAGACCAACACCGTTATGAAGAGGTCCCGGTTTTATCGTACGCAGTAAAGTATGCTTCTGCTTTTTACGGTCCTTTTCGCCAGGCTGCAGATTCTACGCCACAATTTGGCGATCGCCGTTCTTACCAGATGGATCCGGCAAACGTAAGAGAAGCACTGAAAGAGGTGGAACAGGATCTGGCGGAGGGAGCAGATTTAGTGATGGTAAAACCGGCTCTCTCCTACTTGGATGTGATCCGTGCAGTAAAAGAAAAGACAAATGTCCCTGTAGTTGCCTACAATGTGTCCGGTGAATATTCGCTGGTAAAGGCAGCGGCTGAAAAAGGGTGGTTGGAGGAAAGAAAGATTGTCCTGGAAATGCTGCTTTCCATGAAACGGGCAGGAGCCGATATTATCTTGACCTACCACGCCAAAGATGCAGCCCTATGGCTGCGTGAGGAAGCTTAAAAGTAAACAAGGAGCGAGATTAATGTTCACACGTTCTCAGAAGCTTTATCAAGAAGCAGTTGAAGTTTTGCCCGGCGGCGTGAACAGTCCGGTGCGCGCTTTTAAAGCAGTAGAAATGGATCCCGTCTTTATCGAAAAAGCCCAAGGGGCAAAAATCTATGATGTTGACGGTAATGAATATATAGATTATGTGGGTTCGTGGGGGCCATTAATTTTGGGGCACGCCCATCCCTGCATTGTCAAAGCGGTGCAGGAAGCCGCGGCACGCGGTACCAGCTATGGTGCTCCTACGGAGCTGGAAATTGAAGTGGCACGTTTAATTGTTGATGCCGTACCCTCTATTGAAATGGTGAGGATGGTTAATTCCGGTACAGAAGCAGTGATGGGCGCTTTGCGGCTGGCCCGCGGTTATACCGGGCGTGCAAAAATTGTTAAATTTATTGGTTGTTATCACGGTCATGCCGACAGTCTTCTCATTAAAGCCGGTTCAGGTGTTGCCACTTTTGGTCTGCCGGATAGCCCCGGGGTTACGGCAGGGGCGGCGGGCGACACTTTGACTGTGGAGTTTAATGATTTGACAGCTGTAGAAACATTATTTGCCCGCTATGGTGATGAAATTGCAGCCGTCATTGTGGAGCCTGTTGCCGGCAATATGGGACTTGTACCGCCACAACCCGGATTTTTATCCGGGCTGCGTACGGTGACAGAAAAATATGACGCACTTTTAATCTTCGACGAAGTCATGACCGGTTTCCGTGTGGCCTACGGCGGTGCTCAGGAACTTTACAAGATTGAGCCTGATCTCACCACTTTAGGTAAGATTATTGGCGGTGGTCTCCCAGTAGGTGCTTACGGCGGCCGCCGGGAGATTATGGAGCATGTTGCCCCGGCCGGTCCTGTTTACCAGGCGGGAACACTTTCCGGCAATCCCCTGGCTATGAGTGCCGGCAGGGAAATGCTCTTGGCGCTAAAAGAACCCGGTGTTTATGAGGAACTGGAAGCAAAAACGGAATACCTGGTAAGTGGTCTGGAAAAGCTGGCAGCCAAACATGGAGTGCCTATCAGCCTACAACGTGTGGGCTCCATGTTTTGTCTATATTTTAACGAGGAGAAGGTTACAAACTATGCAATAGCGCAAAAATCCAACACGGCACGCTTCCGGGCTTATTTTAAAACACTGCTGTCAAACGGTGTCTACATTGCGCCCTCGCCTTTTGAAGCCGGTTTTGTTTCCCTGGCGCATACCGGGGAAGATCTGGAACGTACCTTGGCAGCGGCAGATTTGGCTTTGGCGGCAGCCGCAAAAATTGCTTAGCAACTGAAATGGTAAAATTTGTTTTCAGTCAGTTCTACAGGAAACAGACATGACAATAGCCGTTGAATTGTTAAAACTATTTTTAAACTTTTGACACTACTGCTGACCTTAAAGTATAATGCCTTTATAAAGTCAATACGGTATGCACCAATGTGTGCCACTTTAAAATTTTTCTGATTTTACTGTGCAGCTAAATCAGAAGGAAGAGTTTTGGGGGAGGCAGTTATGGTTAGCAAAGACAATCTGAAAGAATTTGCCTACGGGCTGGGTATGGACCTTTGTGGCATTGCCGGCATTGACAGATTTGCCGCAGCACCGGCGGGAACCCACCCTAGCGAGCTGTTGCCCGGCTGTAAATCTGTTATTGTAGTTGGCGTCAAACTACTGGACGGAGTGATTCAGGCAAATTTTCGCGCCTTCGAAGACGGGCGGCGCGATTTAAAAGGGATTTACGGTACCTATGGCTATACAATCCTGCCCAATTTTGAACTTACATACGCCTGTTATGCCCTGGCTCGCTATATAGAAAAACAGACAGGCCGTACGGCCATGCCCTGTTCAACGGGACCCATGACCAACGGAATACAGACTAGTATTCGCCACGCTGCCGTGGCGGCAGGACTGGGAATTCTGGGCTGGATGGGACTGGTCTTAACGCCGGAGTTTGGTCCAAGAAACAGATTCGGTGTCATCCTCACGACCCTTGAATTGGAACCAGATCCTATGTACAGCGGAAAGACACTCTGTAATCCAGAAAAATGCAACATTTGTACGCAGGTTTGTCCTACTAAAGCCCTCAGCAGTTACGGTGAAAAAAGTCAAAGCTTTACCATGGAAGGCAGAACCATGGAGTATTGCGTACTGGACTGGAATAAATGCCAGCTGGCAACGCTGGCCTTGACCAAAGAACTGGGGGGAGAAAAAGATTACATTACTACAGATACCCCTACAGCGGAAGATATCCGCCAAGTACAAGCGGAAATGCCAATCAGTGAAATGGGGCTCCAGCATGTGAATTCCTGGCATTGCGGTAAGTGCCTGACATATTGTCCTGCAGGCAATTGGGCAGCACAATTTAAGAAAACCGGCTTATCACGGGGGCCGAAAATTTAATAAATATATTTAGTATAGTAAAACTTAATAAAAATCTGTTTAACGAAATTTAGACAGAAAATGAGATCGTTCCTTTTATAAAAATTTGCGAGAAAAAGGACGATCTCATGTTTTTCTGCTTTAGCCCTTTTTGCAGATCTTGTGTCATAAACCAGGGCATAAGACTGTTCCCTCTAGAGGGATTCTTGTTCAGTATAAACAGGAAAACAGCTATACAGTTAACGTTAGCACAAAGAAAAGCGTCTATATGTCGGTAGTTTTTGCCAGGGAAAACCCCTATAAGCTGAATTCATTGCGGTAAATAATGTCATCCTGGATAGAGGGGGCAAGCTGGACAAAATAGGCAGAGAATCCACCAACACGAACAATTAAATCTTGGTATTTCTCCGGATGCTTTTTCGCTTCTTTTAGCTCTTCGGTGTCCATGATGTTGTATTGAATATGGGAGCCACCATTACTTAGATAAGCGTTTGTATAGGCAATTAGCTTATCAACACTTTCTTCACTGCGCAAAATACTTTTTGAAAATTTCTGGTTCAAGACGGAAACATAAGATTCTTCATTAAATTTAACATTGCAGGCAGAACGTAAAACAGCAGTAGGTCCATTCCTATCCATCCCACGCATCGGAGATAGTGAACCGTCATTAAGCGGTTCAAAGGCCTTGCGTCCGTTGGGAAGAGCGCCTACTCCCAAACCGCCAAAATAATGCCATGCCAGCCCTTCACGGGCAATCATAAAGCGCCTAAATGGTGAATTATCATAAGAATGTATGATGCTTGCGGAGTCTTTGCTAATGCGCTTTACCATGGCATCAGCTTCAGGAATGTCATTCCCATATTTCGGTTGTGCTAAACAAATTTGACGGATTTCTTCTCCGCGTTCACCCGCAAAATTGCTATCCAGTGCTTGCAATAGTTCATCCATGGTCAAAATTTTATTCTCGTAAACTATTTTTTTAATCACAGTCAAAGAATCAGCCACATCAATAATTGCCCGGTCAGAAATGCCGTACATTGAGTAGTCAGGGTGTGGGAAAAGTAAATCTTGTCCCAAGTCCATGCTGGCTTCTATTCCCAGAATTGAAAGCAGCGGTAAGCGCAAATAGTTGGGCTGAACTACCCTGGCAACCCCGCCAAGCCAGAGAACTTTGTGACAGATGTGCTGATACTGTTCTAAAAAAGCTTGATACAGCTCGTCAAAAGTTTTGAAATTTCTCGGATCGCCTGTTTTGCTGCCAACTTGTTTTCCGTTGACATCAATACCATTGTGTAAGGTAAGATGTAAGATT